>JADMIO012994222.1_pt1 | contig 112767 bp, 64 predicted proteins | sample 8958161 | NCBI WGS metagenome assembly JADMIO01 (sample SAMN16585339, study PRJNA669376) | soil metagenome | isolation source: Crop rotation soil | place: USA: Cullars Rotation, Alabama | collected 2011
CCCCGGAAGGGGGGGGGGGGTGCCCTATGCGTACCCGGTGTCTCGACTGTAGGGACTGGGCTACTCATGGTGGGCGCTGTGCTCAGCACCACGCCACCTATCAGGCACAGCGCAGTGTGAAGAGCCATGCGAAGCGGCGTGCTGCTATCGCCCGTGGGAACAACGCTGCGGCGAAGATGCGTCGTGCTATCCGTAAGGCAGTGGGCGCGCACTGTGCTACCTGCCTGGGTTGGTACCACTAGAAAGCTTCTCGAGCGGATCGATCCTGCAGGAATTCCCGGGCATAACTGTTCCACTTGTATCGTCGGTCTGATAATCAGACTGGGACCACGGTCCCACTCGTATCGTCGGTCTGATTATTAGTCTGGGACCACGGTCCCACTCGTATCGTCGGTCTGATTATTAGTCTGGGACCACGATCCCACTCGTGTTGTCGGTCTGATTATCGGTCTGGGACCACGGTCCCACTTGTATTGTCGATCAGACTATCAGCGTGAGACTACGATTCCATCAATGCCTGTCAAGGGCAAGTATTGACATTCGTCGTAACCTGTAGAACGGAGTAACCTCGGTGTGCGGTTGTATGCCTGCTGTGGATTGCTGCTGTGTCCTGCTTATCCACAACATTTTGCGCACGGTTATGTGGACAAAATACCTGGTTACCCAGGCCGTGCCGGCACGTTAACCGGGCTGCATCCGATGCAAGTGTGTCGCTGTCGACGAGCTCGCGAGCTCGGACATGAGGTTGCCCCGTATTCAGTGTCGCTGATTTGTATTGTCTGAAGTTGCTTTTACGTTAAGTTGATGCAGATCAATTAATACGATACCTGCGTCATAATTGATTATTTGACGTGGTTTGATGGCCTCCACGCACGTTGTGATATGTAGATGATAATCATTATCACTTTACGGGTCCTTTCCGGTGATCCGACAGGTTACGGGGCGGCGACCTCGCGGGTTTTCGCTATTTATGAAAATTTTCCGGTTTAAGGCGTTTCCGTTCTTCTTCGTCATAACTTAATGTTTTTATTTAAAATACCCTCTGAAAAGAAAGGAAACGACAGGTGCTGAAAGCGAGCTTTTTGGCCTCTGTCGTTTCCTTTCTCTGTTTTTGTCCGTGGAATGAACAATGGAAGTCCGAGCTCATCGCTAATAACTTCGTATAGCATACATTATACGAAGTTATATTCGATGCGGCCGATCTAGCAGAAAGTCAAAAGCCTCCGACCGGAGGCTTTTAACTTCTGTCACCTAGGTTACGCCCCGCCCTGCCACTCATCGCAGTACTGTTGTAATTCATTAAGCATTCTGCCGACATGGAAGCCATCACAAACGGCATGATGAACCTGAATCGCCAGCGGCATCAGCACCTTGTCGCCTTGCGTATAATATTTGCCCATGGTGAAAACGGGGGCGAAGAAGTTGTCCATATTGGCCACGTTTAAATCAAAACTGGTGAAACTCACCCAGGGATTGGCTGAGACGAAAAACATATTCTCAATAAACCCTTTAGGGAAATAGGCCAGGTTTTCACCGTAACACGCCACATCTTGCGAATATATGTGTAGAAACTGCCGGAAATCGTCGTGGTATTCACTCCAGAGCGATGAAAACGTTTCAGTTTGCTCATGGAAAACGGTGTAACAAGGGTGAACACTATCCCATATCACCAGCTCACCGTCTTTCATTGCCATACGAAATTCCGGATGAGCATTCATCAGGCGGGCAAGAATGTGAATAAAGGCCGGATAAAACTTGTGCTTATTTTTCTTTACGGTCTTTAAAAAGGCCGTAATATCCAGCTGAACGGTCTGGTTATAGGTACATTGAGCAACTGACTGAAATGCCTCAAAATGTTCTTTACGATGCCATTGGGATATATCAACGGTGGTATATCCAGTGATTTTTTTCTCCATTTTAGCTTCCTTAGCTCCTGAAAATCTCGATAACTCAAAAAATACGCCCGGTAGTGATCTTATTTCATTATGGTGAAAGTTGGAACCTCTTACGTGCCGATCAGATTAAAACGAAAGGCCCAGTCTTTCGACTGAGCCTTTCGTTTTATTTGACCATGTTGGTATGATTTAAATTAATACGACTCACTATAGGGTCAGTGCGGCCGCGACTTCAAGTCACGTGAATTCCAAGCTTCGGATCCCACTGTGCTGGAAAGCATTCTTGACCACAAGCTGCGTCCAGTACCTATAGGAGTTATAAACGAGCTTTACATCGGCGGCGCCGGACTGGCTCGCGGTTATCACGGACAGCCTGGTCTAACCGCAGAAAAATTCATTCCGAACCCGCACAGCAAGGTTCCGGGAGCACGCCTTTATCGCACCGGAGATCTGGCGCGCCACCGCGCGAATGGCGCGATCGAGTTCGCCGGTCGTTTGGACTATCAAGTCAAGCTCCGCGGCTATCGCATAGAGTTGGGAGAGATCGAGACAGTACTTTGCCGGCATCCCGCAGTACGCGAGGCCGTCATAGTTGCGCGGGAAGACGAAGGTGGTGGTGATAAGCGCTTGATCGCTTACATCGTTGCCGAACACTCGCAATCGCTCGACTACGGGGAGCTGCGTCGTCACTGTCTCACCCATCTGCCGGATTACATGCTACCCGCCGCTTACGTATTGCTCGATCAGATGCCACGCACCGCCACCGGTAAGATCAACCATCGCGCCTTTCCCGATCCGGATGAGCAGCGGCCGGAAGGTGCGATGGACTTCGTCGCGCCGCGTACTCCGTTTGAAGAGACATTATGCGGGATTTGGTCGGATCTGCTGCGTATCAAACGGATCGGCGTACACGACAACTTCTTCGAGTTGGGCGGCCATTCTCTGCTCGCGACACAAATGGTCTCGCGCATTCGCGACGCATTCCAGGTCGAGTTGCCGCTGCAAACGCTTTTCGAGTTTCCCACCATCAGTGAGCTGACTAAGGCGATTGCCACTGCGCGTGCATCGCAGGAAGACGCCTCCGAGATCACTCAAATGCTCGAACAACTCAAACAGCTCACGGCGGACGATGTGAAGGTAATGCTGAAAACCGCCGACTAATTAACACCTTGGCTAAGCCTGAAATAAATTTCCAGCAAGTCTCTGACGGCATTACTGACCTGACGCCCGAGCAGCAGGCGTTGTTGCTGCGCTGGCTGCAAAGCAAGCGCGCAAAGTCGGGTGAGCCGGAGAAGGTGTATTCGTCCATTCCCAGAGCGTCAAGAGAACGCGATATCCCCGTCTCATTCGCGCAGCAGCGCATCTGGTTTCTCGATCAACTCGCTGCAGGCTCAGCAGCTTTTAACATCACACAGGCCGCGCGCATCTCCGGCGCGCTCGACGTCGAATCATTGCACCGCGCGTTTGTGGAGATTGTGCGCCGCCACGAGAGTCTGCGCACTACCTTCGTCGTCAATAACGGAATGCCGCTACAGGTGATCGCCGATGAAGTTACCGTCGACCTTCCGGTGATCGACCTCGAAGCGTTATCTGAGAGCGAACGGGAGAGAGAAATTGAACGGCGCTATTTCGCCGTGGCGAGAGAAGGTTTTGACCTGGCGAGCGGGCCGCTGCTGCTCGTTAAGCTGCTCCGGTTCTCAGCAAACGATCATGTGCTGCTGTTGGCAATGCACCACATTATCTCCGACGGATGGTCGATGGGAGTTCTCGTTGGCGAGATGGCGGAGCTTTATGAAGCATTCAGTACGGGACGTGCGCCGGCACTGGCGCCGATGCCGATCCAGTACGCGGATTTTGCTTTATGGCAAAGAGAGTGGCTGAGCGGCGAAGTCATCGAAGAGCAGCTTTCTTATTGGCGTGCGCAACTGGCAGATGCCCCGCCGGTCCTCGAGCTCCATACAGACTTTCCCAGAGTTGCAGCACAGGGTTATCCCAGCGCGCGAGAGATGTGTGTGTTGGATCGCGAGTTGACCGAAGGGTTGCAGCGACTCAGCCGGAGTGAGGGTGTGACGCTGTTCATGACGCTGCTGGGCGTCTTTGCAGTTCTGCTGTCGAGACATACAGGCCAGCAGGACATTGTGATTGGAACTCCTATTGCGGGACGCACGCGCGCAGAGACTGAAGGGCTCATCGGAGTCTTTATCAACGCGCTGGCGCTGAGAATCGATCTTCATGGCGATCCGAGTTTTCAGAAGTTGTTGGAGCGCGTTCGAAAGGTAACGCTCGGCGCTTACGAGCACCAGGTATTGCCGTTTGAAAAGCTGGTTGAAGAATTAAGACCGGAACGTGACCCGCGCTATCCGCCGCTGTTTCAAGTGGCCCTCGTGCTGCAAAACACGCCGTCGATGGAGGCACGACTCTCCTCGGATTTACAACTGAGCACGATTGAGTTTGATAACGTGCTTGCCAAGTATGAATTGACGATCACGGCGGAAGAGAGCGGGCAGGAATTATTGATCACGTTTGAGTACGCTCGCGATCTGTTTGCGCCGGAAACGATCGTGCGGTTGTTGGGCCAATGGCGAGAGTTGCTGCAGGCAGTGGTGGTAGCACCGGCGGCGCGGCTCTCGGAGTTGCCGCTGATGAGTGCCGAGGAAGAGCGGGAACTGGCAGTTTGGAACGCGACCGGCGGCGAGTATGAGCTGAAGGCGTGCCTGCACGAGTTGGTGGAGCAGCAGGTGGTCCAAACGCCGGAGCGCATCGCGGTTGCTTCTGAAGGAGAACAGCTCAGCTACGCCGAGTTAAACCAACGGGCCAACCAATTGGCGCGGCACCTGCGCCGCCTCGGAGTGGGACCGGAAACGAAAGTGGGCGTGCTGTTGGAACGCGCTGTGGAGATGGTGGTGGGGCTGCTGGGGATACTGAAGGCCGGCGGCGCGTATGTGCCCCTCGATCCGCAGTATCCGGAGGAACGACTGCGGTTCATGCTGGCGGATGCAGAGGCGAGAATACTGCTTACACGACAGGAACTATCGGAATCCAGGTCTCTACAGGTCGGCGCCGGGATGAAGGTGATCTATGTCGATGCAGACGCAGAGATCGCGCAGGAGAGTGGCGAGAATCCGGAGCACACCGGTGTAGATCCGGAGAACCTGGCTTACGTGATTTACACGTCAGGTTCGACCGGGCAGCCGAAAGGGGTGTGCATTTCACATCGTGCGATCTGCAACCGGCTACAGTGGATGCAAACGGAGTTGCCGCTTGATGTGGACGACTGTGTGTTGCAGAAGACGAGTATCAGCTTTGACGCGTCGGTGTGGGAGTTGTTCGTGCCGCTGCTGGCGGGGGCACGGGTGCAACTGGCCGCGGTGGGAGGCGAGAAGGACACCGCGTACCTGGTCCAGTCGGTGCAGCGGCAGGAAGTGACGGTGTTGCAGCTAGTGCCGTCGATGTTGCGCGTGTGGCTGGAAGAGGCGGGCGTGGAAGAGTGCGTGAGCCTGCGGCGGCTCTACTGCGGCGGTGAAGCGCTCAGCGCAGAGTTAGCCGCTCGTTGCTATGAGCGTTTACCGCGCGTGACGCTGCACAACTTGTATGGACCAACGGAGACTGCCATCGACGCGACGCACGGCGAGTGCAAACGTGAAGAGACTGCAAACAGTGGCTTGATGCCGATCGGACGTCCGCTGACGAACGTGATCGTGTACGTGCTGGACGAACAGTTGCGGCAAGTGCCGGTGGGAGTGGCCGGAGAGTTGTACGTGGGCGGCGCGGGAGTGGCGCGCGGGTATCTGGGGCGCGCGGAACTGACTGCCGCGCGATTCGTGCCGGACGCGTTTGGCGCGACGGCGGGCGGGCGGCTTTACCGCACGGGAGATATCGGACGGCGTCTGCACGACGGGCGGCTGGAGTATGTTGGCCGTGGCGACGAACAAGTGAAGGTGCGTGGTTATCGCATCGAGTTGGGCGAGATCGAAGCGGCGCTGAGCGCGTATGAAGGAGTGGCGGAGTGTGTGGTGGTTGCGCGTGAGGAAGCTGACGGACACAAGCGTCTGCTTGCTTACGTCGTCTCCGAAGTCGCTACAAACGGCCATTCAGTAACAACCGATGCCCTGCGCATTTTCCTCGAGAGCAAGTTGCCGGTTTACATGGTCCCCTCGGCGTTTGTCCTCCTGGAAAAACTGCCACGCGCTCCCAATGGGAAGATCGATCGTCGTGCTCTACCGGTTCCGGAACCTGCTCAAACAAGCAGCTCACAGACTTATCAGGCACCACGCTCACCAATGGAGACACAGCTCGCCGAAATTTGGGCTGAGACGCTCGGTGTAGAGCGCGTCGGCATCGACGACAACTTTTTTGCGCTGGGCGGAGATTCGATCCGCAGTATTCAGATGCGGGCGCTGGCCAAGAGCAGGGGCTTGAAGTTTTCGTTGGCCCAACTCTTCACTCACCAGACCGTGCGCGAGCTTGCGAGTGAAGCCGTCTTCGTTGACGTTAAGCCAGCTAAGAAACAGGTTGAGCCATTTGCACTGGTTGCCGAGATCGATCGTGCCAATTTGCCCGCCGGGCTCGATGATGCCTACCCGCTGTCGGCTTTGCAGATGGGCATGATCTACCACAGCGAGTTTGCCTCAAACGCGATCTATCAGAACACCCATAGTTTTCGCATGAAGGCGGTCTTTGATCTCCGTGCAATGGAGACGGCCGTGAGCCAGGTCATCGCTCGTCACATGACCATGCGGACATCTTTCGACCTGAGCACTTACAGCGAACCATTGCAGCTTGTACACACCCGGGTCGAAACGCCGCTGAGCGTGTATGACCTGCGTCATCTGTCTGCCGCTGAACAAGAGTCAGCGATGGAAGATGTGATCGAGATCGAGAAGGATCGTCGTTTCGATCGCAGCCGTGCGCCGCTGGTACGTTTTACCGTGCATCGTTTGGATGACGATATCTGGCAGTTCACGATGACCGAGCACCATGCAGTGCTTGACGGGTGGAGCGTCGCAGTTGTACTTGCCGAACTATTTCACCGGTACCTTTCGCTGGTGCGCGGCGATGTCGTCGATCCGCCGGCGCCCACCGCGGCTGCTCTGCGCGATTACATAATGCTCGAACGCGAAACGCTGCAGTCCGAAGAGAGTCGCCGCTATTGGGATACGCATTGGGATTCGGAAATCGTGACAACGTTGCCGCGCTGGTCTTCGCTCAACGAAACCGGTGGTTCGCTGCCGGTCACCTTCAACGTTCAACTGCCACCGGAAGCGACGGCGAAACTCGCCGAGTTGGCCCAGGCGTTTTCCGTTCCAGTCAAGACATTGTTGCTGGCGGTACACCTGAAAGTGATGTCCTTTGTCAGTGGACAGCAGAGTGTTGTCACCGGCCTGGTTCAAAACGGCAGACTGGAAGAGGCTGGTGGTGATACCGCCCTCGGATTATTTCTAAATACAGTGCCGTTTCAACTGGAGCTTCCGGCAGGCAGTTGGGCTGACCTAATTCGCAGAACGTTTGCGGCAGAAGCCGCGATGATACCGCACCGGCGTTATCCGTTGTCCGAGTTACAAAAGCGACGGCCCGGACAGGCTCTCTTCGAAACCGCGTTCAACTTCACCCACTTCCACATCCTGAAAAGCCTTGAAGACTTCGAAGAAATCAAGGTTATAGACATGGCCGGATTCGGAGAAACGAACTTCACTTTGCTGGCGAGCTTCAACATGGATTTGAACTCCGGCGACATCAACCTGCTGCTCGGTTACAACCAGGCTGAGATTCCTGAAGATCAGATCCGCACCATCGGCGAGTACTACAAACGCGCCGTGACCTTGATGACGCACACCACGCAAGTGAGCCACAACGCCGAGACTTTGCTTTCGGAACAGGAAGAAGAGCAGCAACTGGTCGAGTGGAATGAAACTGCGACGGAATATCCACGTGGACGTTGCATTCACGAGTTGTTTGAAGCTCAGGTTGAACGTACTCCCAACGCAGTCGCGCTTATCTTCGGAGAGGAAAGATTGAGCTACGCAACGCTCAACACTCGAGCAAATCGTCTCGCGCACTTGTTACGAGAGTCAGGCGTTGGACCGGAAGTCGCAGCGGGTGTGTTGCTGGAACGTTCGGCCGAAATGGTTGTCGCACTGCTGGCGATCCTGAAGGCGGGCGGCGCTTACGTGCCGTTGGATCCGTCGTATCCGAAGGAGCGACTTGCGTTCATGCTCGCCGATTCGCAGGCTGCGGTGCTTTTGACCACCGGCGACAAGCCGAAGAGTTTGGCTGCGCCGCGTGGCACGCGTGTCATCGCCATCGACAACGATGCCGATCTCATTTCAGAGCAAGAGACGAGCAATCCGATCGCTTTGGCGCGCCCGGATAATGTTGCTTACGTCATCTACACCTCCGGTTCAACTGGCCAACCGAAAGGCGTTGCGATCGAACATCGCAACACCATCGCGTTGCTCTCGTGGGCGCGAGCAGAATTCAGCGAGTCTGAATTGGCGGGCATGCTCGCGTCCACGTCCATCTGCTTTGACCTCTCAGTGTTCGAAATCTTTGTCCCGCTGAGCTGTGGTGGAACAGTGATCCTGGTCCAGGACGCATTGCACCTCGCGGAATGTCCTGCGGCGAAGGAAGTAACGCTGGTCAACAGTGTGCCGTCAGTGATGATAGAGGTGCTGCGAGCGCATGGTCTGCCTGATTCGGTGCGAACAGTCAGTCTCGCGGGCGAAGCACTTCCGAAGCGATTCGTGCGTGAGATTTATCAATTGCCGGCAGTGGATCGCGTAGTGAATCTTTATGGACCATCCGAAGACACTACCTACTCGACCGGCGCCACGATGTTGCGCGACAGCGAAAGCAGAGTGCTAATCGGGCGTCCGTTGGACAATCGACAGTCGTACATACTTAACGAGAAACTCCGGCCGGTGCCCGTTGGTGCAACCGGCGAGTTGCACTTGAGCGGCGACGGGCTCGCACGAGGATATCTTGGCCGGCCGGAGTTGACGGCGGAGAAGTTCATTCCCAATCCATTCAGCAACACACCCGGATCGCGCCTGTACAAGACGGGAGACATCGCGCGTTACTTACCTGACGGGCAAATAGATTACCTGGGACGATGCGACAATCAGGTTAAATTGCGCGGCTTCCGCATCGAGCTCGCCGAAATTGAGGACGTGCTCTGCAAACACGCAGGCGTAAAAGCGGCGGCCGTGGTCGCGCGTGAAAATTCTGCCGGCGAGAAGCAGCTCGTAGCATACGTCGTGGATGCCGGCGGTGCGGAATCGAGCGCGGGCGAGATACGAAACTATCTCCGGGAACGATTGCCGGAGCACATGATTCCGTCGGCAGTCATGAGGTTGGAAGCACTGCCTTTGACAGCAAACGGTAAGCTCGACCGCCGCGCGCTGCCTTCACCGGAACGAGATGACCTGGAGTCGCAGAAGCCTTACGTTGCACCGCGTAACGAGATCGAGTCTGAATTATCAAAGATCTGGGAAGAGGTAATCGGCGTCACTCCGATCGGCATCGCCGACAACTTTTTCGAAGTGGGCGGGCACTCACTTTCCGCGATCCGTTTGATGGTGCGCATCGAGAAGCACTTCGGGCGCAAGCTGCCACTCGCGACCTTAATCCAATCAGGTACTGTCGAACGAATGGCAGAGTTGCTCGGCAATGAAACGGCGCCGCAAGCATCGGCGCTGGTGCCCATTCAACCAGCAGGCTCGAAGCCGGCACTCTTCTTCATGCACCCGAGCGGCGGCGGCGTGCTTTGCTACAGGGATCTCGCAAGCCATCTCGGCCTGGACCAGCCTTTCTACGGTTTGCAGGATCCAGTGCTCGACGGCGGCGATCAACCGTACGACAGCATTGCGCAAATGGCGGCCGATTATCTGAATGCCGTGAGGTCGGTGCAGGAAGAAGGGCCATACCTGATCGGCGGATATTCCTTCGGCGGACTGGTCGCCTTTGAGATGGCTCAACAGCTACGAAGCGAGGGACAGGAGATCGCCGCTCTTTTCATTCTTGACAGCATGTCGCCGGCAAGCTCGAAGCAGGTCCTCGATCTGGAAGCCGAGTTGGGTGTTGACGATAGTCTGATCCTGTTTCAGGACGCGAGAGAACAGTCGCAACAGTTGGGTAAAGAGTTCCACGTCTCTGTCGATCAGCTTCGACATCTTGCATCCGAAGATCGGCTCTTATTCCTGTTCGAGGAAATAAAGCGATCGAACCTGATGCCGTATGAGTTTGGTCTGGCGGACGTGCGCGGGTACCTGCGAATGCACCGCGGCAGAAGAGTTGCAATCCGCAATTACGTGCCCCAGCCGTATCCCGATCAGATCACACTCTTCAGAACTAGCGAGCCGCCACGCGAACCGTTGCGTGAATTAGCTCCACTACTCGATCCGCAGTTGCTGGATCAATTCCATGAAATACAGGTTCGCTTGTTGCGCGAGCCGTACTACGGCTGGGAGAAAGTTTCCACGCAGCCGATCAAGTCGTTCCTGGCTTCCGGCGATCACTTCACGCTGCTCAGTGAACCACACGTGCGGCAACTCGCGAGAGACTTAGCATCATTTCTTGAATCTTGATTGGCTACAAAACTGAGATGGAGCAACAACGATGAGACTCATCAAGTTCTTGCTGCGATTTTCGCCGAAACTGATTCTTCTGGCGATCGCGGCCGGTGTCATCTGCGGCGCCGCCAACACCGCATTGTTAGCGATCATCAGTGCCGTTCTCACCGGCCGCCCGATCTCATCAAACGTGTTGGCGGGCGCCTTCGTGGGCCTTTGCCTCGTGGTCGCTCTCTTTAGAATTGCGAACGAGCTGTTGCTGGCTGAACTCGGCCAAAATGCTTTAGTCGATCTGCGGATGCAACTGTGTCGCAAAATTTTGGGCATCCCGCTGCGGAATCTCGAGGAACTTGGCGCGCACCGCATCATGGCCGTCCTGAACGAAGACGTACCGAGCATCACCAATGTGGTGACGACGATGCCGACTATCTTCATCAACGCCGCCGTTGTCCTCACCTGCCTGGTCTTTTTGGGCTGGCTAAATTGGGTTCTCTTACTGGCAGTGCTCGCGTTGATGGTTTTGGGAACTGTGACTTATCAACTTCCCATCATCAGGGCCATACGTCACGGTCAACGCGCTCGCGAAGCTGCGGACGTACTACAGAGTCACTTCCGCGCACTGACTGACGGATTCAAGGAACTGAAACTTCACGGCGAGAGACGAGAGGCTTTCATGACAGGTTCGCTGCAAGCTACTTCCGAAAAAGTGCGCGAACACCAGATGAACTTGTGGAAAATCTATACAGTCGCTTCAAGTTGGGGACAACTACTGGTCTTTATCGTCATCGGGTTACTGCTTTTCGGCGCGCGTTGGCTAACCAGCATCAGCCTGCCGGTGCTTACCGGCTATGCCCTCACGATCCTTTACATGATGAACCCGCTGCAACTCATCATGAATGTATTGCCGACTATGAGTCGTGCCAGTATCGCCCTCAAAAAAGTCGAGGACCTCGGCCTCGAGCTCACCGCGCGTGCAACTGAGAACGTGATCAAGTTTCCTTTGAAACCTCAATACACGTGGAAGACTCTCGAGCTCGACGGCGTGATGTACTCCTACAAGCGTGAGGGCGAGGATCAAAACTTTGTTTTGGGACCGATTGACCTGACGTTCTATCCCGGCGAGCTGGTCTTTCTCGTCGGCGGCAACGGCAGTGGCAAGACAACACTCGCCAAGATCATCGTCGGTCTCTACGCTCCGGAATCCGGTGAGGTCCGTTTCAACGGCCAGACCCTGACAGATGAAACGAGGGAACTGTATCGCAGCAACTTCTCGGTGGTGTTCACGGATTTCTACCTGTTCGACACGTTGCTCGGGCTCGACTCGCCGGAACTCGACGAGCGGGCGCAGGAGTATCTCCAGCAACTCCAGTTGTCGAACAAGGTCTCGGTAAAAGATGGCGCACTATCGACCACGGGATTGTCGCAGGGCCAGCGGAAGCGCCTTGCGCTACTGACCGCGTATCTGGAAGACAGGCCGATCTATCTCTTCGACGAGTGGGCCGCGGATCAGGATCCTTACTTCAAGGAGATCTTCTACCTGCAACTGCTGCCGGAGTTGAAGGCGAGAGGCAAGACCATCATCGTGATCAGTCACGACGACAGGTATTACCACGTCGGCGATCGCGTCGTGAAACTGGAAGAAAGCCGGCTCGCTTACGATGAGCCTTTGCTCAAGGGCGTTCGAGGTGTCGGTATCGGATCCGCTTGAAACAATCCAAATGAGCGCGCCAACGATTGATAGAAGTTCAGACTGGTCTGCCTTTGTGGCGGAAGTTCAGGAGCGAATCCTGCCGCGCTACAAGGAGCACGAAAAAACTTTTGATCCGTTCGGGGCGCACGGGCGCATTCACATATGTCGCAGCGTCATCTTTGCGGAATGGATGGCACGCACTTACGCCGAACACTTGCCAGGCTCGGTGGATTTCTACGCCATCCGTGTTGCCACCGCTATGCACGATGTTGGACGGCGCGCCAATGGCCCGGATTTGTGGGAGAACGACAGCGTCCGCGCGTGCCGGGAGTACGTCACGGAGTACGGGCGCCGGGACGGAGAGTATCCGCAGTACGTTGCAAACCTGATCGACAAGCGTCCTTCAGACGACGTCAACAAATGGATCGTCCACGATGCGGACGTGCTGGAGATCATGCGACCGTGTTGCGGCCACGGCGGGATTAATGGTTTTAAGCGCGACTTCCTTTACTTCGCGTGTGCCCCGAACCAACTCCCCAACGCCGCGGAGCTCAGGGAAAATCTGATACGCGAAGCATGGGAATGGATTGCCGAAACTGAACGCATCAAGCTTAAGTTATTCAACTCTTCGACTTTCTTGACAGATTTGTTGCACAAACTCGCAGACGAAAGATTAAAATACCCGATATTATCGTCGCTCACGTAAGTGCGGAAGGGCGGACTCATGAATCTCGAAAACCTCATTCCCGGCTTGCTGGAACAACGTTGTATCTGTGCTCCTGAGTTCGATTTCAACGAACAGAAGACTCGCGTCTTCGACGACCTCTACGAGACTACGTGCCGGGGAAGAGAGACAGTCACTATCGATTACAACTGTGAGTTCCCGAAACACGAATTTCTTACTTACCTCGTAGAGAACAAGAACGTCCTGCTACACGGCTCGACTGAGAAGAAGATCCGGTACCTCGTTCCGATGCGACGATCCTCGGATCCAAGACAGGTGGGTAACCTGAACGCAATCTATGCGTGCTCGGACGGGATCTGGCCGATCTTCTTCGCCGTCTGGGATCGCCGCTACTTCGGCGTATCGAGTAATTCGTGCTTCTGGGCAAAAGATGCCGGGGGAAAGCTGCGGAAGTATTACGGTTTCTCGCTCGCTCCGCACGGTGAAGAAGTCAAAGCGACAGACGAGCGTTGCTGGACCGACGGCATGGTCTATATTCTGCCGAGAGATTCGTTTACGCGTCTGGTCGACGACGCGGGGAATCCACTCGAAGAGTGGGCGAGCACTGCGCCCGTGCAAGCGCTGGCGCGACTGCCCGTCTCACCTCGCGATTTCATCTTCCTCGATGAAGTTGCGATCAGTGAAAAGAAGTTGGCGCCGTCTTCACCGCCTCCCCAACTCAAAGTAGACACTCACGCATACAACGCATATATTGGCGCCTACGAGATCTCGCCAGATCTGGTTGTTAATATCAAAAGGCAACAGGATCATCTCCTGGTCCAGGCGACCGGATACCCGACCATCGAGATGATCCCGGAATCCGAAACGGATTACCTGCTCATAGATATCAACGGTCGGATTTCTTTCGTGAAGAACGATCGAGGCGACGTCACGCAATTGGCGCTACGGATTAACGGCGCGGCATTAACCGCAAAGAAGATTAGTTAAGGGGGAAAAGTCATGTTGAAAAGGGCACTGGATTATTTTGTACTCGCTGCCATCTGGATGATGACGCCCACCGTTGTGTCGTCACAAGAGCCGTTCCGTACGGTCCCGGGTTCGGACTTGTCGGACAGGCTCGCGAATGCGGTCAAGCAGGCCGACAGTGAGTCACCGGGCAAATCATTCTGGACCGCTTACTCTTTCGACATAAGAAACGGGGTCGCAGTTGGTATTGGCCTGACGCCGGCGTTTCAGGGAAAGGCAGAGCTGTTGGGTGGGACGGAAGTCTTCTACGGAACTCTGAACGGAGCTCCGGCAACCTCGCGCGTGGCGCTCTTTTCGCTTCACCCGGCAAAGTCGGAGTCAGTGTCGCGCGTCGCGATTTACAATCTCGACAAGCAGCAACGACCGGCTGATAACAATCCAGTCTACTGGCTCAGTCACGCCACTAAAGAAGAGGCTCTCAATGACGCGCGCTGTCTCGCGGAGTCAGGGACGTCGACGGCCGTAAGGGCGCCGGCAACACTGGCTATTGCTCTACAGGACGATCCCCGGGTCAGCGAAATACTGAAGAACCTCGTCAGTAAATCGACAGATGCTGAAGTGCGCTCGATCGCGATTGCATCGCTGGGCCAATTCAAAACCGATAGCGATTTTCTATCGGGCCTTGCGAGTCAGGACGCCAGCGCGCAAACGCAAATCCAGGCAATCCAATCTATTGCTCGTGACAGAAACGGCGACGCGTTTGCCAGACTACGAAACGTTTATCGTCCTGACCTCCAGACAGCAGTGAAGATGGCCCTGATTAACACGATGGCCGATCTGCGCAATAAGGATGCTGTCGCATCCTTTTTGCTGGAGGTCGAGCAGCACGATCCTTCGCCCGAGATCAAACAACACACTATCTACGTGCTCAGAAGATTTGACGGTGACTCAACCATCGACGAAATGATGCGCTTGTTCCAGGCCGAGCGGGACGAGAGCTTCAAAAATCAGATTCTCTATGCGTTCTCGCAGATGAACAATCCGCGCGCTATGGAGAAGCTCTTCGAGGCCGCGCGCCAAAGTGACAATCCACGCGTACGCAGGCAGGCGCGGTTCCTGATCCAGCAGACTATCAACGGTCGCCTCGCCAGGGAGCTGCCGAAGGGCGCGGGTGGTGGCAGGGAAGAGGATCGGTTTGACGACGAGGCAGAACAAATCATGAAGGATCAGTCGCCGGAACAGGCGGTGACGACGTTCACGCAGATCGCGAAGACAAATCCGAACCTCCGCATACGATTGAGGGCGATCTTCTATCTCACTAAACTCGACGACCCACGGGTAGTGGATTTTTACAACGAACTTCTTTCCCGCTAATCCGCAAAAGACCCTTAACCACAAGAGGCACACGAAGCATACCTTTTAAGATGGGTAGGCTTCGTGTGTCCCAGGTAATAATCTCTCATGGCTGTTCCGCACCTGATCGTAGACGATCAAGCCAATGAACGTGCCGAGTCGCACGTCGTAACGATAGCAGAAGGAAACTGGCCGCTCTGGCGCTGGGCTGGACTGCGTGGCGCAGGTTTTTCCGTCGAGCAGATATTCAAGCTTGCGAGTCCGGAGTGTGCCGCCGCTGCCGATCAACTGCTGCACCTCGAGCAGGCAGTCGAGCGCAACAGAGAGCGGGCCGTGAAAGAGGTCAATTCCGCTCTCGACGCCCTGCGCTCGGGTGCAGGCTGGGAGAACAGGGAACAGCGCGATCCGCTGGTCAAAGCGATTCGTCTGTTGAAGATGGGGAAAGTTGCGAAGCCGACGGGCATCGATACCGGCGTAGACGCAGTTCTCGAAGAATTGCGGGAGATGACTGCAAAAGTCTCGCTGGCAGCAGAAGCTTTCGAGCAGGCGTACAAAACAGCGCTCGAACAGACGTCGCTGCGAATACGCGAAGTTGCGAACGACAGCCGCTTTCAGCAGGCAGTGATCTGGCAAAGCCGCCATGCATTTCATACCGCCATCGGGCCGCTACTCCGCCGATCCAAAGAAGGCGGCTCACGCGATTCAAAACAAAAACAGCTCGAGGAACTGATCGCCAGCTATCTCCAGCGATATTGCGTCAAGAACGATACGATCGGGTTCTTTGGTCCGGTAGGCTGGGCCAGGCTGATGCCGGAAGGCGAGGCCATCACCGCGCGACCCGGGCCCGATCTGATCGCGGAGCGAAGCGTTCATCTCGAAGTCTGGTGCATGGACGTGCTGGCTGAAACGCTGGCGCGCAACGACTCGCTCCGGATCTGGTACCCGCCGCGCCGCATGTCGTATGTGCACCTTGTTGGCAATGTTCTGCACTTGCCGGCGAAGCCGCCCGTGAAGCTCTCTGCAGAACACGCTGCTGTGCTTCACGCCTGCGACGGTCAACGGAGTGCGAAAGAGCTCGCGAGAGTCTTGCTCAGGAATCCATATCTCAAACTGAAGAGCGAAGCGGAGGTTTACACACTAATCGATCAGTTGTGCAGCAACGGGCTGATGGTCTGGAAGTTGGAAGTTCCGATCGAATCGTTTCCGGAACGCTCTCTGCGTCGCACGCTCGAACGCATCGAGGACGAGAGTTTGCGCGACTCGACACTTTCGGCGCTGAACGAGGTCGAAGGTGCCCGTAGTCGCATCGAAGCGGCTGGAAATCCCGGCGAGCTGAACGAAGCGATCGGCGAACTCGAAGAGAGCTTTACGCGACTGACAGGCTCAGCTTCTACGCGCTCAGCGGGCGAGATGTACGCTGGAAGGACTCTCGTTTATGAAGACTGCCGGCGCGACCTCGAGGTAGAGATCGGACCTGAAGTTATCAATGCTCTTGGGCCGCCGCTATCGTTGTTGCTGTTGAGCTCACGCTGGTTCTGCCGGCAAGTTGCCGCAGCAACCCGCGACATCTTCTGGCAGATCTATCGTGATATCACCAGGCGTACGAACTCACCTATTGTTGACTTACCGACGTTTTGGTACCGGTTTTATCCACTGATCTTTGGTGACGAGGTCAAGAAGCAGCCCATTGTTGCTCTCATGCCCGGCTTCCAGGCGCGATGGGCCAGCATCCTGTCACTCCCACCGGGAGCACGCCGCGTCGCGCTGACTACCGAAGAGTTGCTGCCACGCGTGCAGGAACAATTCAACACCCCCGATTCGGGTTGGAAGTCGGCTATCTATCACAGCCCGGATCTGATGATCGCCGCCGAGAGCGTCGATGCGATTCGACGTGGCGACTATCAACTCGTGCTTGGCGAGATGCACGCCTCGGTCAATACCCTGCGCCCGGCTTTCTTCAGCGAGCATCATCCGTCTCCTGGCGATCTCAACCGCTTCTTCCAACTCGATCAGATTTTCCCTCGTGCCGTGCCGCTGATTCCAAAGTCCCTTTGGCCGGCCAAGACGGCACGCTTACTTCCGGTGCTGATCACGCCGCAGGATTTCCGGATCGAGTTTGTGCCCGAGCCTAATAGCATCCCGCCGTCGCAAGTCTTGCCGTGCGGGATGCTGGTCGTCGAAGACTGCGGGGGCGAGCTGGTGGTGCGCACGCGTGATGGACGACTACGGTTCGATCCGCTCGAAGTCTTCTCGGACACTCCGACGCTGAGTGCAATCAACAGCTTCAAGGTACTGGCGTCTGACCGGCACACGCCCCGCGTGACGATCGATCGCCTCGTCGTCTCGCGCGAGTCATGGACCTTCACTCCGGACGAAATATCGTGTGTATATGAAAAGACTGACAGTGCCCGGTTCATTGAAGCGCGACGTTGGGCACAGGCTCACGGCATTCCGCGGTTCGCGTTTGTGAAAGCGACGACCGAAACGAAACCGGTGTTCGTCGATTTCGACAGTCCTGTCTACGTGAATATCTTCAGCAAGATCGTGCGACGTGCCCGTGGTACCAAAGAGGCGCAGATCGCAGTTTCCGAAATGCTTCCCACTCCCGATCAGGTCTGGTTGCCGGACGCGGCCGGGCGCCACTACACGAGTGAGCTTCGTGTGGTCGCCGTAGATTCGCCGCCGAAACGGTAGAGCACAAAAAGCACAAAGATATGTCTGGTTCCGTTATCGATCTTTTGCGACGGGCGGCTGAAGCGCGGCCTGAACAGGTGGCGTATACCTTTTTGCTGAACGACGGCTTAGAGGAAGTTAGTATTACTTACGAGGAGTTGGACCATCAGGCGCGAAAGATTGCCGCGTATCTGCAATCGCAGAATCTGTGCGGCAATCGTGTGTTGCTGCTGTATCCGGCGGGGCTCGAGTACATTGCCGCGTTCTTTGGTTGTCTTTACGCCGGCGCTGTGGCTGTCCCGGCCTATCCGCCAAAACTGAATCGCAGCCTCACACGGCTTCAGACCATCGCCGCGGACGCCGGTGCAAAGCTGGTGCTTACCACACGGTCGATTCTTTCACGCATCGAGGGACTGTTCCCGCAGTTGCCCGAGTTGCAGCAACTGAAATGGCTGATGACCGACAGTCTCGCGAACGATCCGGCGGACAGTTGGCACATGCCTGCCGTCGACGGTAACACGTTGGCATTTCTGCAATACACCTCCGGCTCGACTGCTGAACCGAAAGGCGTGATGGTCAGCCACGGCAACATCCTTCACAACGAGAGCATGATCCAACGCCTGTTCGAGCAGACAGAGAACTCTGTGATCGTAGGTTGGTTGCCGTTCTATCACGACATGGGACTGATCGGTAACGTGCTGCAACCTTTGTATCTCGGAGCACGGTGCATCCTCATGGCGCCGATGACGTTCCTGCAACAACCGTCACTGTGGCTCGAAGCGATTACGCGCTACCGCGCAACCACCAGCGGTGGTCCGGATTTCGCTTACAACCTCTGCATACGAAAGATCACCGACAAGCAAAAAGCAGCGCTCGATCTATCGACCTGGACCGTCGCTTACAACGGTGCGGAGCCGGTGCGACGGGAGACGATCGAAAACTTCACGGCCGCGTTTGCTTCGTGTGGCTTTCGTCGTGAAGCGTTTCAGCCTTGCTATGGACTCGCGGAGTCGACGCTGCTTGTCTCCGGCGGCAAGCGAAAGAGCATGCCCGTACTCAAAGCGATCGAGACAGCGGCGTTGGAAAGACATCGCGTGATTGATTCCGACGCAGGCAATGACGGAACACGTTTCATCGTGAGCTGTGGATACGGTCTTCCCGAGCAAAAGCTCGCCATAGTCGAGCCTGAAACAATGACCGAATGTTTGCCGGGTGAGATCGGCGAGATCTGGTTGTCGAGTCCGAGCGTTGCAGGTGGTTACTGGAATCGTCCCGAACAGACCGCGGAAACTTTTGGGGCTTATCTCACCGGCACGAAGGAAGGTCCGTACCTGCGCACCGGTGACCTTGGTTTCGTACACGATGGCGAGATCTTCGTCACCGGCCGTCGCAAAGACCTGATCATCGTTCGCGGCCTTAATTACTATCCGCAGGATATCGAATTGACGGTCGAGCAGAGCCACGAGGCGCTACGGCCGGGTTGTAGCGCGGCATTCGCGGTCAATCGCAATGGCGATGAAAAGCTGGTGATCGTGCAGGAGCTCAATCAACGCCGCCAGGTCGACGTGGAAGTGGTGTTCGATGCAATTCGAATGGCTGTCTCTGGTGAGCACGAGCTGAATCCGGGCGAGATCGTATTGGCGAAAGCCGGGAGCGTCCCCAGGACGTCCAGTGGAAAAATACGTCGCAGCGCGTGCCGCGAAATGTTACTCGCGGGCGAGATCGAAGTTGTCGCAGCGTGGCGTGAGCCTGAACTTGACGAAGTCTCGGCTGAGCCTCTGCCCGCGCCCGCGCGCGACAGCAGTGTGGAAGCAATCGAAGGGTGGCTGATCTCGTTGCTCGCGTCGAAGTTAAAGATAGATGCCGCGCGCATTGAGAAAGACAAATCGCTGGCGTGTTATGGCCTGGATTCTTTGATAGCCATCGACCTGGCCCATCAGGTTGAATCAGCCTTCGACGTTCACCTGGCGATGGTGAGCTTTCTCCAGGGACTCACGGTGAGCGAGTTGGCCGCGCGAGTGCTTGTGAAGGAGGTTGACGCATCGAGCCGGTCGATTACGAGTGCGGAGAACGTGGCTGAGTCTCCACTGTCGTTCGGTCAAAAATCCATCTGGTTCATGCAACGATTTGCGCCCAACAGTGCGGCCTACAACATCGGCCGCGCTGTGAGGTTTCACGCTGAGCTCGATGTCGATGCGTTGCGCGCCGCGTTCCAGACACTCATTGCCCGGCACGATTCGCTGCGCACCTCGTTCCATGCCACGGAAGGCGAGCCGTTCCAGACAATTCACGAGCACGTCACTGCCGCTTTTGAGGAAATGGACGCGTCGACGTGGAGCGAAGACTTCCTGCAAGGCAGCCTGGCAGAGGTCGCCCACCAGGCGTTCGATCTCGAACGTGCTCCGTTGCTGCGTGTGCGTTGTTTGAAGCGAGCGCCGGATGATTACGTGCTGCTGCTCGTGGTCCATCACATCATTGCCGATCTCTGGTCGCTCGTGGTGCTGCTCGACGAAGTGTTTGCAATCTACGAAGCAGAGCGCACGCGCACACAATCTTCACTGCCGTTACCGCCTCTTCAGTACGCCGGATACGTGGGTTGGCAAGCTGAGATGGTTGGCAGCGCGGAAGGCGAGAGACACTGGACCTACTGGCAGACGCAGCTCGCAGGCGATCTGCCATTACTAAACCTGTCTACCAAAACTCGCCCCGCGGTGCGTTCCTACAAAGGTGGGCTACACCACTTCAAAATAAGCGCGGAGTTGTTGGCCCAACTGAAGAGTCTTGGCCGCGAGCGTGGAGCGACGCTTTTCATGACCTTGCTGGCGGCCTTCAACACGCTGTTGTATCGCTACACGGACCAGGAGGATCAACTGGTTGGTACCACCACGGCAGGCAGAAGTCATCCGCAGTTGATCCCGCTCATCGGTTATTTCGTAAATCCGCTCGCCCTGAGAACCAAATTAAGTGCCGACCTGACGTTCGCAAACCTTCTCGAACGAGTTCAGCACAGTGTGCTGGAAGCTTTCGAGCATCAGGATTATCCCTTCTCGCTTTTGGTTGAACGGCTTCAGCCTGAGAGGACGGCGGATCGCTCGCCAATCTTCGACGTAATGTTTGTGCTACAAAAGTCGCACCTTCCTGATGACGCCGGGCTCGCATCATTCGCGATGGACCAGGCCGGAGCCACGCGGCGGGTGGGCGATTTCGAGCTCCAACCGGTGCCGATTGAACGGCGGACAGCACAATTCGACCTCAGCCTCATCGTCGCAGAGGGAGACGCCGGCTTGCTCGCCTCATTTGAATACGACGCCGAATTATTCAATGCCGAGACGGTGAAACGATTGGCGCACCACTACCGGAATGTGCTGGAGGCAGTCGTAGCCAATCCGCAATTACGTGTTTCCGAAGTGCCGCTATTGTCGGCCGTGGAAACACAGCAACTGCTCGTTGAGTGGAACCGGACTGAGCGCGAGTTTCCACGCACTCACTGCACTCAGGATGCTTTTGTACAGCAAGTCGAGCGCACGCCGCTGTCCATCGCGGTAGCGGCTGGAGATCGACGACTCAGCTATTCAGAACTGAACATCGAGGCAAACAGGCTCGCGAGCTACCTCCGCACCCTCGGTGTTGGACCAGAAACACTCGTCGCGATCTTTGCCGAGCCCGCACCGGAGTTGATCGTCGGTATGGTCGCTGTTTTGCAAGCCGGCGCCGCTTACGTACCACTAGATCCAAACTATCCTGACGAGCGACTCTCGTACATGTTGGACCACAGCGGCGCAGCCGTCTTGTTAACACAGCGACGGCTGGTGAATCGTGTGGCTGCGCGTAGTACACAGGTCATTTGCCTTGACGCCGATCGCGATCGATGGATGCACGCTCGCGATCAGGAACCATCCAGCTTCACGCACAGCGACAATCTGGCGTACGTGATCTACACCTCAGGCTCCACCGGCCGGCCGAAAGGTGTGTGTTGTCACCACGCCGGCGTAATCAACCTTCTTGCAGACTTTCAGCGTCGCGCGCCGCTGGGGCCGGGAGACAACTGTAGTCTTTGGACGAGTGTGAGTTTCGACGTATCGGTCTACGAAGTCTTTTCGGCACTCCTGGCCGGCGCGACGCTGCACATCGTGCCGGACGAACTGCGTTCCGACTTCGACAAGCTGGGCGAGTGGTTGAGCGAGAATCGCATCACCAGCGCCTATCTGCCGCCGGCGATGCTGCCGGAGTTTGCGGAGAGCTTGAAACGAGATTCGCGCCCGTACCATTTGCGTCGTTTGCTTGTAGGTGTCGAGCCGATTAACGAAACAGTATTGGCTGCCATCAACCAACATCTGCCTGAGCTGCGAATCATCAACGGTTATGGTCCGACCGAGGCAACGATCTGCGCCACTCTTTACGATGTGCAAACTCTCCGCGGTGAGAACAGAAACACGCCCATCGGACGACCCCCACAAAACATGCAGACGTATCTGCTCGACTCACATTTTTCACCTGTTCCGGTTGGCGTGAGCGGAGAGTTGTACCTCGGCGGCGTGGGCCTGTCGCGCGGGTATCTGAAGCGTCCCGATCTAACCGCTGAGCGGTTTGTGCCGAATCCGTTTTCGAGCCGGCCGGGAGAGCGTTTGTATCGCACCGGAGATCTGGCGCGGTACGACGAAGAAGGTCAACTCGAATACTTCGGGCGAATGGATCAGCAGGTGAAGCTGCGTGGCTACCGCATCGAGTTGGGCGAAATCGAGGCGGTGCTGAGCGAGCACCATCGGGTGCAGGATTGCGTTGTCGTGGCAATCGGCGAGCGTGGCAAGCAACAATTAGCTGCCTACGTGGTGGCACGTGCTAATGGAGATGGAAACGGTTCGCTTGGACCAGAGTTGCGACGTCATTTGCAGCAGCGTTTGCCACACTACATGGTGCCCGCCTGGATCGAACAGCTGGAAGCACTGCCGCTGACAACGAATGGGAAACTGGATCGCCGAGCACTGCCCACTCCGGGTGAGAAGTCAGCACAGCGTGAAGAGCGGCCACTGACGCCGGTGGAAGAAGTGGTAGCCGGCGCGTGGTGCGAAGTGTTGGGTGTCAGTCGAGTGGGAGCTGACGACGACTTTTTTGCGCTGGGCGGACACTCACTGCTGGCGACGCGCGTGGTCTCAAAAATCCGCGACATTTTCAATGTCGAGCTCTCGCTTCCGATTCTCTTCAACAACCCGACCGTCGCCGGCGTAGCGGACGCGATCGAACAGGCTCGACAGCACAGCGCTCCTCCGCCGCGTGCGCGTATTGCACGTGCGTCACGCGACTCATTCCGCGTCGGTGAAACGAACACAGGAACGTTAGTCGTCTCTGATGTTGTGAGACAACGTTTGTAAACACAAAATGGATCAAGAACTCTTCCTTTTCCCGGCCTCAGCGGCGCAGCAACGGCTCTGGTTTCTGAACCAATTGGAGCCGGAGAGTCCCGCATACAACATTCCCGCCGTCCTGCGGCTGCGAGGAGAGTTAGATGTGCGCGCCCTGGAGAAGAGCCTCAACGAAATCGTCAGCAGGCACGAGGCTTTGCGCACCACGTTCCGCACCATCGATGGGAAACCGGCGCAGATTGTTAACCCGCCGTCGGAACAGAAGCTGCCGCTGGTCGACCTCACCGTGCGGCCGGAAGACGAGCGTCACGAAGAAGCGAAGCAGTTGGCCCGGAAAGCGGCGTCTCAGCCGTTTGATCTCGAACACGGTCCACTCGTGCGCACTCTCTTGTTACGTCTCGCAGCAGACGAGCACGAGTTGATTCTGACGATTCATCACATCGTGTCAGATGGCTGGTCCATGGGCATCTTCTTCCGCGAGTTGTCGGAGCTGTACAACGCTTTCACTAGCAACCGTCCGGCGACGCTCGCGGAGTTGCCGATTCAATATCCCGATTTCGCACTGTGGCAGCGCGAGTGGCTCAAGAGTGCCGAAGTCGAACCGCAGCTTGCGTACTGGAGACAACAGTTGCGCGGTGAGCTGCCGGTCCTCGATTTGCCCGCCGACCGGCCGCGCCCGCTGGTCCAGGGTACCAGTGGCTCGAAGCATCATCTGAACATCTCTCCAGCTTTGACCGAAGAGTTGAAGAAGTTGAGCCGCAGCGCGGGAACGACGCTGTTCATGACGTTGCTCGGCGCCTTTCAAACACTGTTGCACCGCTACACATCGCAGGACGATCTGACGATCGGGACCACGATTGCCGGACGCAACAGCGCCGAGGTCGAAGACTTGATCGGATGTTTCCTGAACACGCTGGTGTTGCGCACCGATCTCTCGGGCGATCCAACGTTCCGCGAGTTGCTCGGCCGCGTGCGTGAGGTGACTCTGAACGCCTACACAAATCAGGACGTGCCGGTCGAAATGCTGCTCGAAGAACTGCAACCGGGACGAGATTTGAGTCACAACCCACTGTTCCAGGTGCTCTTCATTTTGCAGACTACGCCGCTGCCTGTGATCGAGTGGCACGGACTCACCGCGCTGATCGAGCCGGTGGAAAACAACACGGCAAAGTTTGATCTGACTATTGATCTAACCGAAACAAGCGAAGGGATCGACGGATCGATCGAGTACAACTCCGACTTGTTCGATCGCTCTACCATCGCGCGTCTGGCGGACCATTTTGAAAATGTGCTTGCGTCGTGTACGGCTCAACCTGATGTTCCAGTGTCTCAGTTGAGTCTGCTCGGCTCCACCGAACGTGAGCAGTTGTTGGTGCAGTGGAGTCAGGGCGGCACTGAAGCAGACGTTGCCGAGCTGTGCGTGCATCGCATGGTGGAAGCACAGGTGGAGAGGACACCCGATGCGATCGCGGTTGAGCTTTCGGGCGAACGTTTGACTTATCGCGAGTTAAACGAGCGTGCGAACCAACTGGCTCGCCACCTGCGAGCTCTGGGCGTGGCGCCTGAAGTATCAGCCGGTATTCTGATGGAGCGTTCTCCTGACTTGATTGTCGCCGTGCTTGCGGTGCTCAAAGCGGGAGGCGCGTACGTTCCGCTCGATCCCGCCTCGCCACTCTCGCGCTTGCAAATGATTCTCAGAGACTCCTCGAGCCAGGTCCTGCTGACGCAACAAACGCTCTTTACCAGCGCCGAGTTACAAACGCCTGTTGTGTACATCGATGCCGAGCGAGAGCACATTGCAAGTCTGAGCGTGGAAAATCTCGAGGACCTCGTCACGCCCGACAATCTCGCCTACATCATTTACACCTCCGGCTCAACAGGCATGCCCAAAGGTGTTGCCGTGCAACACAGTTCGCTCGCGACTTACACCGCGACCGCGAGTGCGGCTTATGAGATCAGGCAAGGCGATCGCGTTCTGCAATTTGCCTCCATCAGCTTCGATGCGAGTGCGGAAGAGATATATCCATGTCTCACCAGTGGCGCGACGTTGGTGCTGCGCGACGAGCAGATGCTGAGCTCGACGGCGACATTTCTGCGCGCGTGTGCCGACCTGGCCCTGACAGTGTTGGATCTGCCGACCGCCTACTGGCATGAAGTCGCGCTGGCGTTGAGCAGAGAAGAACTGGAGCTGCCGCCTTCAGTTCGGCTCGTCATCATAGGCGGAGAACGAGCACTGCCGGAGCGCTTCGCGCAGTGGCTTGAGAAAGTCGGCGGCCGCGTCCGGCTGGTGAATACTTATGGTCCAACCGAGGCAACGATCGTCGGCACCAGTTGCGAGCTGCTTGGACCATCAACCGAAGAAGTGAAGCGCCCCGAGCTGCCGATTGGTGCCCCGGTTCGCAACGCTCAAGCATATGTCCTGGACCAGAAACTTCAGCCTGTACCCATCGGCGTCGCGGGCGAATTGCACCTTGGTGGCGCCGGTGTTGCACGCGCGTATCTGAACCGTCCGGAGCTGACAGCGGAAAAGTTCATCCCACATCCCTACAGCCTGACGCCTGGCGCACGCCTCTACAAGACCGGCGACCGCGTCCGTTATTTACCTTCGGGTCAGCTCGAATATCTCGGACGTGTGGACCAGCAGGTGAAAGTCAGAGGATTTCGGATCGAGCTCGGAGAGATCGAAGCGGCTTTGTACACCCACGCAGCGGTGCGCGATGCGCTCGTCATGCTCCGCGAAGACACGCCGGGCGAGAAACGCCTGGTCGCGTACCTGGTCCGGGATGTCACGCAGACAACCAGTGCTTCCGAGCTCTGGGCTTTTCTGAACGAGCGACTGCCTGCGTACATGATTCCGGCGGCGTTCGTCTTTCTCGAAGAGTTGCCGCTGACGCCGAGCGGAAAGATCGATCGCCGCGCACTCCCCGCGCCCGATGCCTCGAGGCCTGCACTCTCCGAACAATTCGTCTCACCGCGCACGATGACAGAAGAATTGATCGCGGGGATCTGGAGCGAACTGTTGCGTGTGGAGCGCGTCGGCGTGCTCGATAATTTCTTCGAACTGGGCGGCCATTCATTGTTGGCGACGCAGGTGATCGCGCGTATGCGTGAAACGCTCGGGGTCGAGCTGCCGCTGCGCGTTTTCTTTGAAGTTCCGACAGTGGCCGGTCTCGCCGAACAGGCCGAACGCGAGCGCCAAGTGGGATCGCGTCTGCGCTGGGTGCCGATCGAGCCTGCGCCGCGTGACGCGGATCTGCCCTTGTCGTTCTCGCAGGAACGACTGTGGTTCCTGTCACAGCTCGATCCCGACAACGTTTCTTATCACGTCCCACGCGCTATCCACATAAAAGGCGCGCTCGACGTGACGCTGGTGGAGAAGACCTGGAGTGAGCTCTTCAGGCGACATGAAATTCTGCGGACAAGTTTTCCGACAGTCGATGGCCGTCCAGTGCAGTTGGTTCATGAACCGTTCTCCGTAAACTTGCCGGTTATCGATTTACGCCCGTTACCGCCGGAAGAGCGCGAAGCGGAAGTGCAGCGACACATCATCAACGAAGGGCGCCGCGCTTTCGATCTGGCCTCCGGGCCTATGATTCGCATAACGCTGCTGCACGTTGACGATGAAGAACATGTGTTGGTACTGGCCGAGCATCACCTGATTCATGACGGCTGGACTCAGGGCGTGCTCATGCGCGACTTCGTGACGATCTTTTCGGCGTTTTCCGCGGACCAGCCTTCGCCGCTACCCGATCTCTCGATCCAGTATGCGGACTTCGCGTACTGGCAGCGACGCTGGCTGGATGGCGACGTGATGGCAGGCCAACTCGCTTACTGGAAGAATCAGTTGGCGGGAGCCAGTCCGGTGTTGGAGTTGCCGGCGGACCACCCGCGTCCGGCGATTCAGACTTTTCGCGGTGCGGAGTATCAGCAGGTGCTCGAAGGACCGGTCGCCGACGAGTTGCGAAATTTCAGTCGCCGTCACGGTGCAACGCTCTTCATGACTATGCTGGCGGCGTTCGACGTGTTGCTCGCGCGTTACACGGGACAGTCGGACATCAGTGTCGGCTCCGGAATCGCGAATCGTCGCTGGCGAGAGTTTGAGAACCTGCTCGGCATGATCATCAACACGGTGGTAATGCGTGCCGATCTGTCAGGCGATCCATCCTTCGCTGATTTGCTGGAGCGCGTGAAAGAGGTGACGCTCGGCGCGTACACGCATCAGGATTTGCCGTTTGAGAAACTCGTCGAGGAATTGAATCCGCCGCGCAGCCTCAGCAACACACCGCTGTTCCAGGTGATGTTCAGTTTTCTCGATACGCCGATGACGGAGCTCGAGATCGCCGGGTTGCACTTCCGTCCCATCGACGCACACAACAAGTCGGCAAAATTCGATCTGAACGTGGTTGTGGTAACACCGGTCGAGCAGCGCGTTAGTCTTCAGGTAGATGGACCAGCGAGGCACGAGGTCACGGTTCTCTGGGAATACAACACGGATATTTTCGACGAATCGACAATCGTTCGCCTGTCGAGCCATTACCGGAACCTGCTGGAAGCAATTCTCTCCGACGCGAAAACGCGAGTCTCCGATCTTCCGTTGCTGGGCGACGCCGAGCGGCGGGAATTGTTGGTTGAATGGAACGACACGGCGATTGAGTACCCGCGCGAACGGTGCACTCATGAATTGTTTGACGAGCAAGCCGAGCGCACGCCGGAGGCAGTGGCGCTGATCTGCGAACCGGAACGGATGACTTATGCAGAGCTGAAGCAGAAGTCCGGGCGACTTGCTCGAAAGTTACAGCAGTTGGGAGTTGGGCCGGACATGCCGGTTGGCTTGTGCGTGGAACGCTCGACGGAGATGGTGGTCGCGCTATTGGGCATCCTCAAGGCAGGCGGAGCGTACGTGCCGCTCGACCCGGCGTATCCGCGTGAGCGGCTCGCGTTCATGTTGGCAGACGCGGGCGTGGAAGTGCTCGTCGTTGGAAAAGGTTTGCGGGATCGGGTCGAGTGGGAAGGTGTGCGGCACGTCATCGAGCTGGAAGAAATCGAGGAGCAGGGGCAGGAGCAGCAACCGATCGTGCGAGTCAGCCCGGACAATCTGGCTTATATCATGTACACCTCGGGCTCGACGGGAACTCCCAAAGGCGTTGCCGTGACCCATCGGAATGTCGTCCGCTTGGTAAAGAACAACACCTTTGCTGAGGTTGGACCAGAAGAAGTATTCCTGCTGCTAGCGCCGCTCTCTTTTGATGCTTCGACTTTCGAGCTGTGGGGGTGTTTGCTAAACGGCGGACGACTAGCGATTGCGCCGCCGCAAACTCCGACGCCGGAGGCGCTGAGCGAAACGCTGCGCCGATATCACGTCACGACGCTGTGGTTGACGGCGGGACTCTTTCACCTGATGGCGGAAGAGCAGTTGGACGGTTTGCTCGAGCTGAAGCAGTTGCTGGCTGGTGGTGACGTGCTTGCGCCATCCGTTGTACGCAAAGTGCTGGCCCGAATGGGTGAGGGAAGCGCGTTGATCAACGGTTATGGTCCAACTGAGAGCACCACGTTCGCTTGTTGCCACCGCATGGATAGCAGGAGTGAGTTCGAACAGAGCGTCCCGCTGGGACGGCCGATAGCGAATACGACTGCCTACGTGCTCGACAATCAATTAAATCCAGCGCCGGTTGGTGTGATCGGAGAGCTTTACCTCGGCGGTGACGGGCTGGCGCGCGGTTACTGGAGACGGCCGGAGTTGACCGCCGAGCGATTCATTCCGAACCCGCACAGCACGTCAGCCGGAGACAGGCTCTACCGCACCGGAGATCTCGTGCGTCGTCTCGGCGACGGCTCGATCGAATTCGCCGGCAGGGCCGACGAGCAGGTGAAGGTAAGGGGATATCGCATCGAGTTAGGCGAGATCGAGACAGTGCTTTGCGAGCACGAAGCCGTTGAAGCAGCAGTAGTAGTCGCCGGCAATGACGGCATCGACGGCAAGCGGTTAATGGCTTATGTGCTGGGCTCCGGCAACACGGAGCCGAGCAGCGCGCTGCTACGAGCGCACTTGAGAGAGAGCTTGCCTGAATACATGATGCCGTCGGTGTTTGTGCCGGTACAGCAGTTTCCTTTAACACCTAACGGCAAGATCGATCGTCGCGCGCTCGCCGAATTCGACCATACAAAAATTGTGGACCAGGACAGCTACGTTGGACCATCGACCGAGATCGAGCGCGAGTTAGCACAGCTCTGGGCCGAGTTGCTGCGCGTGGAAAAGATCGGCGTACACGACGATTTCTTCGAGCGCGGCGGCCATTCGCTGCTCGCCGCAAAACTGTCTACCAGGCTGCGCGCGAGCTTCCAGGTTGAAATACCTTTGCGCAAGTTGTTTGAAGCGCCGACGATTGCAGAGTTGGCAAAGGTAATCGAAGAGGCTAATGGAAACGGAAACAAGCGCCGGACCCCGGTAATCGCTCCCATCTCGCGCGCGTCTCGCCGCGTCGAGCTCTAGCCACAAAAATCACAAAGAATCATGGCTGAGGAAGTCTTCATCTTTCCTTGTTCGTTTGCGCAGCAGCGACTCTGGTTTCTGGACCAGCTCGAGCCGAACAGCGCGTATTACAACATCCCGCTCGCGGTTCGCTTGCAGGGACATGTGAACGTGCCGGTTTTAGAGCAGTGTCTTAACGAGGTCGTCCGCAGGCACGAAACGCTGCGCACGCGGTTCAGGATGATCGATGGACAGCCGGTGCAGGTGATTGTTCCGTCACTCAAGTTCGAGCTGCTGGTGCGTGACCTTGAAGAACCAGAGGTGTTGCGGCTGGCAACCGAAGAAATTCGCAAGCCTTTCGATCTCACAGTTGCGCCGCTGCTTCGCGGCCTGCTGTTGCGCCTCAGCGACGACGACTACATTCTCACTTTAACTCTGCACCACATCGTCGGCGATGGCTGGTCGCTGGGAATTCTGATACGCGAAATCACGTTACTGTACGGCGCCTTCATGAAAGGCGAGCCGTCACCGCTGCCGGAGTTGCCGATTCAGTATGCGGACTTTGCTGACTGGGAACAGCAGTGGCTACAGGGTGAGTTGCTGGAAGAGCAGTTGTCGTACTGGGAGCGGAAGCTCGCTGGCGAACTGCCGGTGATTGAGCTCCCAACGGACCATCCGCGCCCGCGTGTTTCTGCTCACCAGGGCGCTCGTTACTTCTTCGACTTCCCACTCGATCTCACGGAGAAACTGAAGACATTGGCGCGCGATGAAGAAGCGACGTTATTCATGACGGTGCTGGCGGCATTCAACGTGATGCTCAATCGCTATACCGGGCAGAAAGATATTACTGTCGGTGTGCCCAATGCCAACCGCAATCAGATCGAAACAGAAGGATTGGTTGGGTTCTTTGTCAACACGCTAGTGATGCGAACGGATATTTCCGGTGAGCTATCGTTCCGTGAGTTACTCGGTCGCGTACGCGACACAGTGCTCGAAGCTGATGCTCACCGTGAAGTGCCGTTCGAAAAATTGGTTGAGAGACTGCAACCGGAACGTAACCTCGCCCAAAACCCGCTCTTTCAGGTCATGTTCCACTTCCAGAACGAGCAGATGGCGTCACTGACGTTGCCTGCAGTGACCGCGAATGTTCTCGAGCTGGAAACAGGGACGGCAAAGTTCGATCTGATTCTCACGTTGAGTGAAACGCCTCGCGGTTTGTGCGGTTCAGTGCAATACGACACTGAGTTGTTTGAAGCAGAGACGATGAAGCGAATGATGGGCCATTATCAAAATCTGCTTCAGGGCATAGTGGTGAATCCCGAACAACTGGTGTCGCGGTTGTCGATGTTGTCAGAGGCCGAGACACGGCAGTTGGCTGAGTGGAACGACACGAGTGATGACGAGGTGCCGCAGCAGTGTTTGCACGATCTGTTTGCCGCACAGGTACAACGCACGCCGGAAGCATTAGCTGTGAGTAGCGGCGAGCAGTCATTGACTTACGGCGAACTCGATAAGCGAGCGAATCAGGTAGCCAACCACCTGCGGAAGCTGGGGGTCGGTCCGGACGTGCGAGTGGGCCTTTGCCTCGAACCGTCGTTGGAAATGGCAGCCGGGGTCCTCGGCGTGCTCAAGGCCGGAGGCGCCTACGTCCCGCTGGATCCGGCTTACCCGCGCGAAAGAATCGCGTTCATGATCCGCGATTCCCGCGCGCGAGTGGTGCTGACGCAATCATGGCTGGTCCATGATCTGCCTGACGACATCGAACTGGAGTGCCTGGATCAAAGCTCCGAAGCACTTGGAGCCGAGAGTGAAAATTTAGAGTCGAGCGACGTGCTGCCGGAGAACCTCGCTTACGTCATTTACACCTCGGGCTCGACGGGCGTCCCCAAGGGTGTAGCGATGTCGCACTGGCCAGTCGTCAACCTCATCTGGTGGCAAATCAAAGAACCTGGTTTCTCTGGCAGCGGAGCTACCACCCAGTTCCATTCCTTCAGTTTCGATGTTTCGTGTCAGGAAATGTTCAGCACGTGGGCCACGGGTGGAACGCTGGTCATGATTCCGGAAGAAGAGCGGAAAGATGTCGACAGATTTTTGGAAGTCGTAACTCAGAGTGCCGTCGAAAGACTCTTTCTGCCGCCTGCGGCTCTGCACCAACTGACTGAGGCGTCGTTGGACCAGACGATCCCCGGGAGCCTGCGCCAGATCGTCGCGGCCGGCGAACAGCTACAAATCGACGAACCCGTCATTCGTCTGTTCGAAAGACTGGAAAACTGCGTTCTGCACAACCAGTATGGACCAACTGAAAACGCGGTTATCACGACGTCGTTCAGCCTCCCGGCTTCTCCAGGTGATTGGCCGCGCACGCCTCCCATTGGCCGCCCTCTTCCCAACACGCAGGTCCATCTTTTGGATGACCAGCTACAGCGTGTGCCGGTTGGCGTACCGGGCCACTTGTATATAGGCGGACTCAGGCTGGCGCGTGGTTACCTGGACAAGCCTCATTTGACGGCGGAACGATTCATACCGGACCCATTGAGCACCGAACCGGGCGCTCGTCTTTACGTAAGCGGCGATCTCGCGCGTTATTTGCCTGATGGCAACATCGAGTTTCTTGGCCGCATTGATCATCAGGTGAAGATTCGCGGGTTCCGCATCGAGCCGGCAGAGGTCGAGGCGGTCTTGAAACGTCATCCAGCGGTCCAGGATGCGGTGGTGGTCGTCCGCGAACTCTCTCACAACGATAACGGCCTCGTGGGATATCTGGTCCTGGACCACGATTCAGCGCCGCCTTCAACAACAGAATTACATCGCTTTGTCGGAGAGATCCTGCCCAGTTACATGATCCCGTCGGCTTTCGTGTTCCTCGACGCTCTGCCGATGACTCCGAGCGGGAAAGTGGATCGGCGATCGCTACCCGCGCCCGGAGAAAGAACAGAGGAGTGCGAAGAGCGAGCGTTGACGCCGATCGAAGAAGTGGTTGCGGGAACATGGTGCGACGTGTTGGGAATAAGCCGCGTCGGCCGGGAAGAAGACTTTTTCGAGTTAGGCGGTCACTCGCTGTTGGCCACCCGCGTCGTCTCGCGACTGCGCGACATCTTCAACGTCGACGTACCAGTGCGTCGCATGTTTGAAACTCCGACAGTTGCCGGCCTGTCCACGAGCATAGAACTCGCTAACGGCAATGGACGCATACAGCAAATGCCGGCGATCACTCGCGCCGAGCGTAACGGCGAGATTCCGCTGTCGTTCTCTCAACAACGTCTGTGGTTTCTGGACCAACTCGAACCCGGCAGTCCTTTCTACAACCTCTCCACCGCCTTTCGCATTCACGGATTGCTCAATGTTGCCGCGTTGGAGCAAGCGTTCGCTGAAGTTTTGCGAAGGCACGAGTCACTGCGCACGACCTTCGCATCCGCCGACGGTCGGCCTTTTCAGATCATCTCGTCAGAGCGACCGCAGCGTCTCCCCATTACAGACCTCAGTGAGTTACCGGATTTCGAGCGCGAGATCGAAGCACAACGACTTGCTAACGAAGAGTCGCAGATGCCTTTTGACTTAGCGACTGGACCACTGTTCCGCGTACGGCTGTTGCGCCTGGGTGCAGACCGTCACCTGCTCGTGTTGACGATCCATCACATCATCAGCGACGGTTGGTCCAACGGAGTGTTGGTGAAGGAACTGGCCGCCCTTTACCAGGCGTACTCCGCGAACCAGCCATCGCCGCTGCCAGACCTGCCGATTCAGTATGCGGATTATTCGTATTCGCAGCGCGAGTGGTTACAGGGTGAGCCGCTGGAGCGACAACTCTCCTACTGGAAAGAACAACTCGCGGGCGCGCCGACCGTGCTCGAGTTACCGGCGGATCTGCCGCGGCCTGCGATCCAGACTTTTCGCGGCCTGACTCACAACTTCGAGCTGCCTGCGGATCTCACCGGCGAACTGAAGAAGTTGAGCCGCCGCGAAGGAAGCACGCTCTTCATGACGCTGCTGTCGGCGTTCTCGATGCTGCTGTCGCGTTACACGGGGCAGGAAGATCTCATCGTCGGTACGGCAGTCGCGAACCGGGATCAACCGGCAACAGAAGACCTCATCGGAATCTTTTTCAACACGTTGCCGATGCGCGTCGACCTGTCAGGCAATCCGGGCTTTGAAGATTTGCTGAAGCGGGTCAGGGAAACGGCACTCGGTGCGTACTCGCACCAGGCGCTGCCGTTTGAGCGACTTATTGACGAGTTGCAACTAAAGCGCGACACGAGTCGCTCGCCGCTGGTCCAGGTAATGCTGATTCTGCAAAACGTTCCGCTGAGCACGGTCGAGCTGCCCGGATTGACGCTGACTCCGATCGTCAGTGAAAGCAGGGCCGCCAAGCTCGACTTGATCCTGTCGATCAGTGAAGACGCGGGCACATTGCACTGTGCGCTGGAATACAACACCGATCTGTTCAAGGCGGCGACGATCGAGCGTCTTGCCGGTCATTTCCGCACCATCCTTGAAGGCATCGTCGCCGATCCGCATCGCCGGATCCGGCAGTACCAGATGCTCACTGCGACTGAGTGCAGCCAGTTATCGGAATGGACCGGCACGCGCATAGACAATCGACAGCGTGCCTGCATCCATGAGCTATTCGAGAAACAGGTCGCGCGCGTGCCGCACGCTATCGCGGTGAGCCATGACGAAACTCGTTTGACTTACGCCGAGTTGAACCGCCGCGCCAACCAGTTAGCTCGCCATCTGCAATCACTCGGGGTAGGGCCGGAAGTACGCGTAGGCATCTGTGTCGAGCGGTGTGCCGAGATGATGGTTGGCATCCTCGGTATTCTGAAGGCCGGTGGTGCTTATGTGCCAATCGACGTCGAGTATCCGCGCGAGCGCGTGTCGTTCATGCTCGCCGACGCCCACGTCGGAATACTGCTGACGAAAGAAGCGTTGCTTCCCACCCTGCCGTCCCACCAGGCCCAAACACTGTGTCTCGACTCGGATTGGATCACGATCAGCCGGCACAGCGATGAAAATGTATCGACCGACGTGAAGCCCGAGAATCTGGCTTACGTCATCTACACCTCCGGCTCGACGGGCCAGCCGAAAGGCGTCATGGTCTGTCATCGAAACGTGGTCCATCTTTTCGCCGCGATCTATCCGGGACTCAATTTTGAAGAGCGCGAGGTTTGGACTGTAGTTCATTCGTTTGCGTTCGACTTTTCGGTTTGGGAGATCTGGGGCGCGCTTCTGCACGGTGGCGAGCTCGTGATCGTGCCGCTATGGACCACGCGCACGCCGGAAGCTTTTTACGAATTACTCAAGTCTCGGCAGGTGACTGTGTTGAGCCAGACCCCATCGGCATTCAACCAGTGGGCCGGACCCAACGCTGAAATCACGCGTAGCGATGAAGACCTCGCCATACGACTGCTGGTCCTGGGCGGCGAGGCGCTTCCACCTGAGATAGCGCACGAACTATTCAAGCGCGAGCACCCGGTGTGGAATTTCTATGGACCAACAGAGGCCACTGTTTGGGCGCTCACTCACCGCCTCGACCCGAGCAGGGAAGTGCCGCACGCGATCGGCACTCCGATTCCAAACATGGAAAGCCATATCCTCGATCGTCACGGCATGCCGGTGCCGGTTGGCGTGCCCGGAGAGTTATATCTCGGCGGCGACGGGCTGGGCAGAGGTTACCTGAACCGGCCTGAGTTAACGGCTGAAAAATTTGTCCCACATGCGTCGAGCAACGAGGCCGGTACACGCCTCTATCGCACCGGCGATCTTGCACGATACTTGCCGGATGGTCGCATCGAATATCTCGGACGCATTGACGAGCAGGTCAAGGTGCGTGGCTATCGCGTCGAACCAGGCGAGATCGAAGCAGCGATCTGTGAGCACGAAGCGGTGCGCGAGGCGGTCGTCGTTGCGCGTCACGATTCAGTCAGTCACAGGCTTATCGCTTACCTCGTTGCCGAACCCGGCCGGACGCTCGCGACTGAGCAACTCCGCGAAGGACTCAGAGAAAAACTTCCGGAATACATGGTGCCGGCAGCGTTCGTCATGCTTGAAGAGTTGCCGCTGTCGCCCAACGGCAAGCTCGATCGACGTGCTTTGCCCGCGTACAACTTCGAGCGCACCGGCGAGCACGCGTTCACTGTCGCAGAGACGGCTGAAGAGCTCGCTTTAGTGAACGCATGGACGCGCGTGTTGGGTGTCGAGCAGATCAGTGTTCACGATAACTTTTTCGATCTCGGTGGCGACTCGATCCGTTGCATACAGGTGCGCGCCGAGACGCACAAGCAAGGCTACGATTTTTCAGTTCAGCAGCTTTTCCAGCACCAGACAATATCCAAGCTCGGAAAACACCTGACACCGTTCGAAGGCGGCGCCACTGGCGTGCAGACGCAGCCGTTCAGTTTGATCAGCGAAGCCGATCGCGTGCGCCTGCCTGAGACGGCGGAAGATGCGTACCCACTGGCGCGGCTGCAACACGGCATGCTGTTCCACAGCGAGCTGAGCCCCGACACGTCTGTCTATCACGACATACTCAGTTTCCACCTGCGAACTCCGTTTGCTGAGGACACGCTGCGGGAGTCGTTGCACGTGCTCGTCTCACGACATCCGGTGCTCCGCACTGCATTCGACCTGGTCAACTATGAAGAGCCGCTGCAACTCGTGCTCAGATCAGTCGACGTTTCTTTGTCTGTTGTCGATCTTAGCGAGCTGGCGCCGGAACAGCAGGAGCAGCGACTGGCTGATTGGGTCAAAACGGAAAAGCAAAACCCGTTCGAATGGACCAGGCCGCCATATGTACGCTTCGCCGTCTTCATCCGCTCCGGCGTCGATTTCCAGTTTGTACTCAGCTACCATCACGCCATTCTCGACGGCTGGAGCCTGGTGAGTTTGTTGACAGAGCTCTTCACGATTTACTCCACCCGGTTGTCCGGCGGCGAGGTGGTCCAACCACCCCTGCGCGCGCTCTATCGTGATTTCATCGCGCTCGAACGAGATGCTATTGAGTCGCCCGAGAGCCGCAATTACTGGGATGAAAAACTCGCCGGCGCGGTCGCGACGAGATGGCCCGAGCGCGATCCACTCTCACACGCCGCCGGCGACATGTTGTCGTATGAGACCCAGTTCTCGCCCGAGTTTGTCGACAAGCTACGCGAGTTTGCGCGCAGCGCGGTCGTCTCACTAAAGCACGTGTTGCTCGCGGCGCATTTGAGAGTGCTGAGTCTGTTGAGCGGGCGCAGCGAGGTGTTGACGGGCCTGGTTTCGAACGGACGTCCTGAAAAAGCGGACGGCGAGCGTGTGCTCGGGCTGTTCCTCAACGTCGTGCCACTCTCGCTGTCGCTGGCTGGCGGCACCTGGATCGACCTGGTCCAGAGTGCGCAAAAAGCTGAGGAAGAAATGTTTCCTTTCCGGCGCTATCCGTTGGCTGAATTGCAGCACAGACACGATAACGGATCGTTGCTGGAGATAACGTTCAACTTCTCTCACTTCCATGCCGCCGAGGCGCTGCGCGGCTTCGATAACCTGGAAATATTGGGTGCAGAAGCTTACGGCAGAACAAACTTTCCCGTCGGCATAAGCTTCACGCTTAATCCCAACTCGTCGCAATTGCTTCTCCGTCTAGAGAGTAACGAAGAGAAAGCTGATGAAGAAAGTTTGCAAGCGGCGGTGAGCTATTTCAGTCGCATCTTCGCGGCAATGATCGAGCAGCCGCTCGCGCGCTACGAAACTTTCTCACCGCTGCCGGAGAATGAGCTGCGGCAGTTGCAGGTTGAGTGGAACGACACCAAAGCCGATTACCCACGTACGCTGTGTCTGCACGAGATGTTTGAAGCGCAAGTGGAGCGCACACCGGAAGCGACGGCGGTCACATTCGAGAACGAGCAATTCACCTATCGCGAGCTCGACGAGCGCGCGAACCAGCTCGCACGCCATCTACGGGCATTGGGTGTCAGACCGGAAGTAACCGTGGGCATCCTGATGGAACGTTCGATGGAAATGGCGGTCGCGCTGCTCGCCGTGCTCAAAGCCGGCGGCGCTTACGTGCCGCTCGATCCGGATTATCCGAGCGCGCGACTATCGTTCATGATCGATGACAGCCGTACGGCAGTCGTCCTGACTCAGGAGCACGTGGCCGCGCGTTTAGAGACGGTGCTCAGCGACTTTGACGGCGACGTTGTCGCAGTAGATACGAGTTGGTCGTCGATCGCAAAGCAAAGCCGAGAGCGATTGGACCATGGCGCCAGCAGCGAGAACCTCGTCTACGTCATCTATACCTCCGGTTCCACCGGTCAGCCGAAGGGCGCGATGCTAAATCATCGTGGCATCGTCAACTGCGTGCTCTGGATGCAGGAAACCTATCAGCTCGATGCGTCGGACAGTTTCCTCCTCAAGACTTCGCTCAACTTCGATCCTTCGGTGTGGGAATTCTTCTGGCCTTTGAGCCTGGGGGCGCGCGTCGTCATCGCTCGCTCGGGCGAACAAGCCGACACTGCTTATTTGCTCGACCTTATCGCCAAACATCAGATTACGAGCGCTTACTTTGTTCCTTCAATGCTGCGGTTGTTCCTGGACGATCCACGTGCAAGCACTGCGACTTCGCTGAAACGCGTCATCAGTGGCGGCGAAAAGCTTCCGGTCGAAACGATCGCGCTTTTCTTCGATACGTTGCGCGCTGAGTTGCACCACTCTTATGGACCAACGGAGACGTCGATAGCTGCGACTGAATGGACGTGCGATCGCGAGCAGCCACGACGCGTTGTCACCATTGGCCGCCCGTTGGCAAATACCGAGATCCACGTGCTCGACCCGCACGTGCAACCGGTCCCGGCCGGAGTTGCCGGAGCGCTTTACATCGGCGGCGACTGCCTCGGCCGCGGCTACCTGCACCGCGCGGATCTGACTGCAGAGAAATTTGTGCCACATCCATTCAGCGACGAACCAGGCGCGCGTCTCTATCAAACAGGCGATCTGGTGCGTTACCTGCGCAACGGTGAAGTGGAGTTTTTGGGCCGTGTGGATCAACAGGTGAAGATACGTGGCTATCGCATCGAGCCGGGCGAGATCGAAGCCGCGCTCAGACGCCATCCGCTCGTGAGTGATTGTCTGGTCCTGGTGCGAGGCGAGACGACAGACGAGAAGCAGTTGATCGCATATGTCGTCGCACCGGAACGCAGCCTTGACGTAAGTGAGTTGCGCCGCCACCTGAAGGAGCACGTTCCAGCTTACATGATTCCGTCGGCATTCGTGTTGATGGATCAGCTACCTTTGATGCCAAACGGCAAGATCGACAGGCGTGCGTTGCCTGACCCTGAGACTACGGAGCCTGAAACGGCTTATGCGGCGCCACGAACGGCGATAGAGGAGATCATCGCAGGCCTCTGGCAGGAATTGCTGAAGGTTGAGCGCGTTGGCATCGATGCTGATTTCTTCGAGTTGGGCGGGCACTCACTGCTGGCAACGCAGTTGGTGTCGCGTGTGCGCGAAGTGTTTCAGGTGGAGATTCCTTTGCGACGGATATTCGAATATCCGACCGTGGAGAGTTTGGCGGAGTACCTGGCGAACGGTGCGGCCAAAGATCGACAAGATGCGTTGCCGCCGATCCAGCCAATCACTGACCGTGGCGATCTCGACGTTTCTTTTGCTCAGCAACGCCTTTGGATTCTGCACCAGCTCGATCCGCAGAGTGCAGCCTTCAACGTTCCGATCGCATTACGTCTAACCGGAAAGCTCGACGTTGCCGCACTCAAACAAACGCTTGCAGAAGTTGTCAGGCGGCATGAAGTCTTGCGCACGGTCTTCACGACGGCTGCGGGCCGTGTGGTCCAGGTTGTTAATCCGCACCAAACAACTGTCCTGCCGGTCGAGGACTTGAGTGGATTGCAGAACGGCGAGCGTGAAGCCGAAGTAAGACGATTGGTGCGTGAGGCGACTAATCGTCCTTTCGATCTGCGTCGTGGTCCACTCATGCGTTCCATGCTGCTGCGGCTAAGCGAGCAGGAGCACGTGTTGTCACTGACCCTGCACCACATCGTTTGCGATGCCTGGTCCATCGGCGTGGTGTTTCGCGAACTGGCGACGCTGTATCAGAGTTTTTCTGCTAACCTGCCGTCACCCTTGCCGGAATTGGCGATACAGTACGCGGATTTTGCCGCCTGGCAGAAGCAATTGCTGGAGGACGTGCGTGAACGGCAGCTCGCTTATTGGCGCCGGCAGCTCAGCGATGGCTTTCCCGTGCTGAATCTTCCGGTGGACAAGAAACACGCGGCGCTTCAGGGGTTCCGCGGTGCGGCGCACACGTTCAGTCTGGCGGAAGAAGTCAGCGAGTCACTAAAGGCTCTGAGCCGGCGACAGGGCGCGACGCTCTTCATGAGTTTACTCGCGGCTTTCAAACTGCTGCTCTTCCATCATACTGAACAGCCCGACATTTTGATCGGCGCTAACGTCGCGGGCCGCACACGCATCGAGACTGAAAATCTGATCGGCTTCTTCGTCAACATGGTTCCGCTACGCACCCCTGTGTCCGGCGATCCGAAGTTCACGGATTTGCTGGCAAGAGTACGAAACACGGCGCTCGGAGCGTACGCGCACCAGGAGGTTCCGTTTGAACAATTGCTCGAGGAGTTGACGATCGATCGGAGACGCAGCCCGCTTCAGGTCGCTTTCACTTTTGACAACACGCCTCACGAACCCATCGAACTGCCGGAACTCTCGATCGAGCTGCTCGAAGTAGAGCTGGAGACTACGAGGCTGGATCTTGTGCTCGCGCTTTCCGATGGGCCCAACGGAATCCGGGGATCGTTTCAGTACCACACGGATCTTTTCAATGCTTCGACAATCTCGCGCATGGCTGAGCAGTACGAGTTGCTGCTGCGTCTCATCGTGGACCAGCCCGAGGCGAATCTAAGCGTCCTGCGCCGGCAACTCGCGGCCGCCGATGGATCACGTGAGGCGGCAAAGCGAAGAGAATTCCGCGAAGCCCGCAGTCGCAGCCTGCGTAAGTTGAAACAAGTCGCGGGTAGTGGAGTTGTCTGATTTCTCTGTGTACGCCACAAGGAGAACCGGGATGAATAGCACGCGATCGACTGCCGCAACTCTAAAAGGCTCGTGGGCGGCGCAACGCAAATCTTTAAAGCCCAAAACCTTTGACATGTCATCCGAAGCGCTGGTGCGAATCGAACAGATCGAACCAGACGCGCCGCTGCCGCTCGTCGTTACGCCAGGTTTCCCCGATGTTGACCTCATAATCTGGGCCGAGAACAACCGGGAATTGATCGAACAAAAGCTGCACCTGAACGGCGGCCTGCTCTTCCGCGGTTTTGGACTCCGAGGCGATCAGGATCTGGATCGTTTCTTAACCGCGATTAAGCTCGACCGCATGCACTACATGGAGGGCGCGACGCCGCGCGTGGAATTGGCAGAGAAGGTATACACGTCGACGGAGTATCCGCCCGATCAGTCAATCGCGCTGCACAACGAGCTGAACTACGTTCTCACATGGCCGATGAAGATTTTCTTTTTCTGCGTGACGCCGTCGGCAACTGGAGGTGAGACGCCGATCGCCGACGTGCGCAAGGTGTACAACCGGCTCGATTCAAAGACGAAGCAGCGTTTCAGCGAAAAAGGCTGGATGCTGGTGCGGAATTTCGGAGAGCACATGAGTCTGCCGTGGCAGACCTCTTTTCGCCTGAACGAGCGCGCGGAGTTGGAAGACTATTGTCGCAGGTCGCGGATCCAGTGGCTTTGGAAGGAGAACGGGAACTTACGCACGCAACAGGTGCGACCAGCCATCCGGCAACATCCGCGAACCGGGGAGTGGGTCTGGTTTAACCACGTCGCTTTCTGGCACGAGTCGAGTCTCGATCCGACAGTGCGCGCGATGTTCCTGGCTGAATTTGGGAGAGAGAACTTGCCTTACAACACCTACTACGGCGACGGCGAGCCGATCGACGACTCGGTCGTCGAAGAATTGCGCGAGGCATATCGTCAGGAAACTGTGGCCCTGCCATGGCAGGCAGGCGACATCCTGATGCTCGACAACATGCTCGTCGCGCACGGGCGCAACCCGTTTACAGGCACCCGCAGAATTCTTGCTGCGATGGGAGAGCCTTGCCACGAAGGGACGCTCGGAAGTTCATCCTGACATTTGACGGAGACGTAAACAATGCTATCAGAGATTACACAAGGGATACGTCTGTCACCGCAGCAGAGACATCTGTGGCGGTTGCAGTCGGAAGGTGGCGTTCCTGCGCGCGCCGAGTGCGTGGTTGCGATTGAGGGAAATCTCGATCGCGATGTTTTGCGGATTGCCATGGAAAAAGTGGTGCAGCGGCATGATGCCCTGCGACTGCGGTTTTACCAACTGCCCGGCATGACGATTCCGCTTCAGGTGACAGACAGTTCCGAGATCGGTTGGCGATTTGATACCGAACCAAGCGTCGTCGAAACGTCGACACCACAAATCGACCTCGCCGCGCACAATGGCGACGGGGAACTTCAGATCGATTTCGGGCAGGACAAAACTCTGAACGCCGAGCTCGTCGCCGTATCGCAGTCAAACCATCTTCTCTTCATCCACGTGCCCGCGCTGTGTTGCGATGCGCGCGGATTGCAAACCCTGGTACGTGAGATCGGCAAAAGCTATGAAGCAACTTTGCGCGACGAGCAAGTGCCGGACGAGCCGTTGCAATACACCGTGGTTGCTGAGTGGTTGAACGAGGTGCTCGAGAACGACGACTCTGCGATCGGAAGAGACTACTGGCGTGAGCCCGGCCGCGCGGCTAACCTGAACGCCAGGCTTCCATTCGAGACTTCGCCTGCAACAACCGCGGTGTTTGCGCCGCAACTCGTGACCGCACACCTGGATGATGCGACGTTGACGTGTCTTTCATCGCTGGCCGGCAATCATGGAACCAGAGTCGAAGTAATTTTGCTCGCGTGCTACGTGGTCCTATTGTGGCGTCTTACGGGGGAGTCGCCAGTCACAATTGGTCTTGCGGCTGACGGCCGATCAGATGAAGAGCTCGAAGGTGTGATCGGCTTGTTAACCAAGTTCCTGCCGGTCAATAGTCTGCTTAACGAAGACACTCGTTTTGTCGACTTGCTGGCGCAGTTAACCACTGCGACTGCGGAGGCGCAGGATTGGCAGGAGTGTTTCACCTGGGAGCTGTTTGACGACGCCGACGTCTTTGTTGCGAGTGAACCATTCCTGCCGTTCTGCTTTGCTTTCGAGCAACCGGCTGCCGAAGAGCGTGCCGCCGGCATTTCGTTCAGCATTCAAAAACAGACCGCCTGGGTTGATCGGTTCAAACTCAAGCTCTCAGCTCTCTTGGACCATGATGCGGCAAAGCTTGAATTTCACTACGACTCCGCGCTGTTTGCACAAGAGGATATCGAACGACTTTCGGAGCAGTTTCGGATACTGCTGCAAAGCATCATCGCAGAGCCTGCTGCCACCATCAGCAAACTGGAAATGCTCGACGAGGCAGGGCGCGAGCTGGTGCTCTACAAGTTTAACGAGACACAGATCGATTTTGATAAGCCCAGCCTCTTACACAAATTGTTTGAGCAACAGGCGAAGCGTACGCCGGCGGCAGTAGCGCTGATCTGGGAAGATCAGTCGATGACGTACGGGGAGTTGAATGAGCGGTCGAATCAACTGGCGCACCAACTCCAGGCACTGGGCATCGGCGCTGAGTCGTTGGTGGCGATCTCACTGCAGCGATCGCCAGAGATGGTGTTGGCGGTGCTGGCGGTTCTCAAGGCCGGCGGTGCTTACGTTCCGCTTGACCCTGCATACCCAGCCGAGCGTCTGGCGTTCATGCTTGAAGACTCGAAGGCCACGGTATTGGTGACCCAGGATGAGATCAGCGAATGGATGGACCACTCGCAGGTGCGCGTCGTGTCGCTGGACGCTCAGCGGGAACTGATTGCAGCACAAAAGACGGAGAATCCGCTAAGCCCGGTGGCGCCGGACAATCTGGCCTACGTCATCTACACGTCGGGTTCTACCGGTCGGCCTAAAGCAGTGATGGTCTCACATGGCGCCATCTGCAATCGTCTGCTCTGGATGCAGCACGAGTTTCCACTGACAGCAGAGGACCGGGTGTTGCACAAGACGACGTTCAGTTTCGACGCTTCCGTATGGGAGATATTTTCGCCGTTGTTAGCCGGAGGGTGCGTGGTACTGGCCGAGGTGGGTGGAGAACGCGACGCGGCCTACCTGGCCGGAGCGGTGGCTGAGAATCGAGTGACAGTCCTGCAGTTTGTGCCGTCAATGTTGCGTGTCTGGCTCGAAGTGGAGGGCACTGACAGGTGCGTAAGTTTGCGCAGAGTTTTCAGCGGCGGTGAAGCTTTGAACCGGGAAACGAGTGAACGGTTCTTCGCGCGACTGCCGAGTGTCGCACTCGTGAATCTGTATGGACCAACGGAAGCGGCCATCGACGCCACTTTCAACGAGTGTCGTGAGGGCCAGACCGGCGGCAACCTCGTTCCCATCGGACGGCCGTTGTCTAACATGCAGGTCTACTTGCTCGACCGGCACTTGGAGCCGGTTTTGTTGGGCGTCACGGGTGAGTTGTACATCGGCGGCGTGGGAGTAGCACGCGGTTATTTGAATCAGCCGGCGTTGACGGCGGAGAGATTCATTCCCGATCCGTTTGGCAAACAGCCCGGAAAGCGGCTGTATCGAACGGGCGATCTGGCGCGGCGGCTGCACGACGGTCGCATCGAGTTCCTGGGCCGGGTTGATAATCAGGTGAAACTGCGCGGCTATCGCATCGAGCTCGGCGAGATCGAGACCGCCCTCAGGCAACATCCGGCAGTGCAGGACAGTGTCGTCGCGGTGCGGGAAGATGTGCCCGGAGATCAGCGTCTGGTCGCCTACATGGTGCCGCGACCTAATCAGGCGTTCGCCGCAAATGGCGTTAACCTGTACCGGCTACCGAACGGCGTCGAGATCGCACACCTGAATAAAAACGAGACCGACCATCTGTACGAAGAGATCTTCGGAAAGCACAACTACCTGCGTCATCACATCACGCTGCGAGACGGTGATTGCATCTTTGACGTGGGCGCGAATATCGGGATGTTTACGCTGTTCGTCAATGACATGGTTCGCGATGCTCGCATTTACGCCTTCGAGCCGATCCCGACGACGTTCGCCGCGCTCCAGCACAATGTCGACGCCTTTAGACTCAAAGCGAAGGCGTACAACTGCGGGCTCTCTGACCACAGTGGCAGCGCCTTGTTCACTTTCTATCCCAGAGTCTCTGCCAGTTCGGGAATGTATGCCGATGCCGCGAACGACGAGCAGGTAACCCGTTCGTACATGGCAAACCAGGACGCGGAGCTGGTCGAGTTTGCGGATGAGTTGATGGCGGGACGCTTTGAAGCCGAACCGTTTATCTGTCACTTAAAGACGCTTTCGGAAGTGATCAGTGAAAACCGTGTCGAACAGATCGACCTGCTGAAGCTGGATGTGGAGAAGAGCGAGTTAGACGTGCTGCGCGGCATTCAAGAGGATGACTGGCCCAGGATCAAGCAGGTGGTTGCCGAAGTACACGATATCGACGGGCGGCTCGATCAGTTTAGCAATATTCTCAAAACTCACGGTTTCGACGTGAAGATAGATCAGGACTCGTCATTCAAAGCTACAGGCCTGTATCACATCTACGCGATTCATCCCACGCGCTTAGCAGCGCAGAATGGCCGGCCCCAGGCCACGGGCTCGTATTTGAATCAGCGCACGCTCGCGGTAAGTGGTCTGCAAAGCTATCTCAAGGAACGTCTGCCCGAGTACATGATCCCGACCGCGTTCGTCCGTTTGGATGCGTTGCCAAAACTGGCGAACGGAAAAGTCGATCGGCAGATGCTGCCGGCTCCGGATCTGACGCGGCCTGAATTGGAAGACGATTACGTGGCGCCGCGCAACTCAATCGAAGAGCGCATAGCCGCACTCTGGGCGGAACTACTGAATCTCGAGCGAGTCGGCGTCCACGACAACTTCTTTGAGATGGGCGGTCACTCGCTGCTTGCCACCAAGGCCATTACGAATCTTCAGGAACAGTTTCATGTAGAACTCCCGTTGCGCCGCATGTTCGAAACTCCGACGGTGGCTGGTGTGGCATTGGGCGTTGTCGAAGCCCTTGCCGATCCAATCGCGGACGATCAGATGGCGGAAATCCTGGCCCAACTGGAAAGTGCGCCGTAAAGAGCGCAGCATTAAGCACTATCAGCAACCTCTCCTCGTACTTTTCAACTGCAAAACTACACAAGGATGGCACCAGTGAACGAAGGTGTATTGTCTGTCGTTGGTAACACTCCGCTAATTAAACTCAACCGCATCTTCAAGGACATCGATTTCGATCTCTACGCGAAATTGGAGTTCCTGAACCCTGGCGGGAGCACAAAAGATCGTTCCGCAGTCAGCATTGTCAGGCACGGCATCGAGAGTGGGGCTATTGGACCAGACACGTTAATCATTGAGTCGAGTTCCGGCAATATGGGCGTGGGGCTGGCGCAGGTCTGCTCCTACTATGACCTGAGCCTGATCTGTGTGGTCGATCCAAAGACCACGCAACAAAATCTCAGCCTGCTGAAAGCCTATGGCGCCAAGGTCGACATGGTGACCGAGCCCGATCCGGCAACCGGCGAGTTTTTGCAAGCGCGTCTTAACCGCGTACACGAGCTGTTGCGAACGACAAAGAACAGTTTTTGGTGCAACCAGTACGCCAACCCGCACAATCCGCTGGCCCATCAGCAGACCATGCGCGAGATCGCGAGGGCACTCGACAACAAAGTCGATTACCTTTTCTGCGCCACCAGCACGTGCGGCACGATGCGTGGTTGCGGCGACTACGCAAAGCAGAACGGTTTGAAAACGGAGATGATTGCGGTCGACGCCATCGGCAGCATCATCTTTGGAGGCGTCAAGGCCAAGCGTCTGATCCCGGGCCATGGCGCCGCCGTGCGCCCGCAACTCTACCGCGACGACCTTGCCGACGATGTTGTGCTCGTCTCGGATCTGGAGTGTGTCGTCGGCTGCCGCCGCCTGGTGCTGGCAGAGTCGCTTCTGGTCGGCGGCTCTTCGGGCGCGGTCGTGTCGGCTATCGAACAAAGGAAGTTTCGAATACGGAGAGGATCTACGTGCGTCGCGATTTTTGCCGATCGGGGCGAGCGCTACCTCGACACAATCTATTCTGACACTTGGGTCCAGGAACATTTCGGCGACGTGGCCCATCACTGGGCCAAACCCATCGAGGCGGTGGCTTATGTCTAATCGTGATGTATTGATTCTCAAAGGCGACGAGGTAGATGCAGCGCTGAAAGGGCGCGAGCAGGAAATCATCGATGTCGTAGAGGCGGCCTACAAGGTACACGCATCGGGAGACAGCTCGCTGCCGAACTCGCTGTTTTTGCGCTTTCCGGATAACGAGCGTAACCGGATCATCGCCCTTCCGGCTCACTTGGGCCAGGAGTTCAATGTCGCCGGAGTGAAGTGGGTGTCTTCATTTCCGGGAAACCTCGACAAAGGGCTGAACCGAGCCTCCGCGGTGATCATCATGAACTCGGCGGAGACGGGCCGGGCGGAAGTTATCATGGAAGGGTCTCTGATAAGCGCCAAGCGCACAGCGGCCAGTGCTGCCCTGGCTGTGCGCTGTATCCATACCCGCAGCACGCCTGAAACGGTCGGATTTCTGGGTTGTGGTCCAATCAACTTTGAAGTAGCGCGATTTCTTTCGGTGGTCTTTCCAAAGATTGCGCGCCTGCTGGTTTTCGATGTGGACGCAAGTCGCGCCAGGCAGTTCAAAGAGAATTGCGCAGAGTTAGCTGCCGGCTGGAACGTTTCAGTGGTGACGGAGAGCCGGGAGGTCTTTGAATCCGCCAACCTTGTTTCGCTTGCGACGACCGCAGTTCATCCGCACATTTGTGACCTTTCGATGTGCCCGCCGGGCAGCACGATTTTGCACGTCTCGCTGCGGGACTTCTCGCCCGAAGTAATTCTCTCGGCTGACAACGTCGTGGACGACCAGGATCACGTTTGCCGGGCGCAGACCTCAGTACACCTGGCAGAACAAATGACGGGCAACCGGGATTTTATTCGTTGCACTCTCGCCGACATTGCCAATGGAACCGCCGGACCGAAAGCGGATCCCGACGCCGTCACGATCTTTAGCCCCTTTGGACTCGGCGTGCTCGATTTGGCCGTCGGCAAACTGGCTACTGACTTCGCGGCCGAGCATCGCCTGGGAACTCTCATCGAATCTTTTCTGCCGCCCTCGTACTAGTCATGAATGATATTTCTCAGCGGATAGCGAGTCTGTCGCCGGAGAAACTCGAACAGCTCGCGCAGTTGCTCGCGCGCCGCCACGAATCCGTTCCCCCCAGAGAAACTATCTCGCCGCGGAAGACCGTGGGGCCGGCGCCGCTATCTTTCGCACAAAAGCGCATGTGGATTCTCTATCAATTGGATCCAACCAGCGCCGCCTTCAACATCTCCATCGCCGTACGTCTGAGTGGGCGCCTGAACTTCAATGCTTTGGAACGCAGCCTGTTTGAAGTTGTGCGGCGCCATGAGTCTTTGCGGACCACCTTCGACGAAGTCGATGGGCAGCCGGTGCAGATCATCAATGAGCTACGCCAATGGACCTTGCCCAAAATCGATCTATCGGCGATCGCCGAAGCTGAACGTAAGGCCGAGGTGAGTGCCTTCGTCAAAGCCGAAGCACTGCGGCCATTCGACTTGCGGCTAGGACCAGTACACCGCACGACACTCATACAACGTTCGGCAGAAGAGCACTTGCTGGTGGTGGTGGTCCACCACATCGTTTCTGACGGTTGGTCGGTGGGCCTGCTCGTGAGCGAAATCGGACATCTCTATGGAGCATTCAGCCAGGGAAAGGAGCCGCAGCTCTCACCACTCCCGCTTCAGTATGCCGACTACGCGCAGTGGCAGAAAGACTGGCTGGCGAGCAGCGGCCTGCGCCAGCAGTTGAAATATTGGCGCACTCAGTTGGCTGGTGCGCCGCCGGTTCTGGAGTTGCAGACTGATTGGGAACGCCCGGCGGTGTTGAATCAAAGGGGAGCGAGCCAGTTGCTAAAGCTGGACGATGAGTTGGTTCGTGACATCAGGGAGCTTGCAAAACATTCGCGAGTTACTTTGTTCACGTTGATGCTGGCCATCTTTAACGTGCTACTTTTTCGCTACACCGGTCAGGAAGACATCGTCGTCGGTACGAACGTTGCGAACCGCAACCGCGGCGCCTTTCAGAACCTCATCGGCTTCTTCGTCAATAATCTCGTCCTGCGATCAGACCTCTCCGGCAATCCAACGTTCCGCGAGTGTCTTGCCAGGGTCAACGCGACGGCGCTTGATGCTTATGCGCATCAGGACGTCCCTTTCGAGCTGCTTTTGGAAGAGCTGCACCCTGAGCGCGTCCGCAATCAAACACCACTTTTTCAGGTGATGTTCTTACTGCAGCAGAATGGACCGATGGCATCAGTCATCGATGAAGTGGAATTCTCAGCGCTCAAGATCGAGACCGGCACGTCGACTTTCGATCTGATGATGGTCGTCGAAGAAAGTAATTCCGAAATTTATCTTCATCTTTCCTACAACACAGATCTCTTCGCACCTTCGACGATCAATCGCATGCTTCAACACTATGAAAAGTTGTTGCAATCGGTCGTAGCGCGGCCTGACGAGCGGATCGCAACTCTTTCGATGAGCAGTGACGAAGAGTACGCACAGTTATTAAATAGTTTCAATGCCGCCCTCGGCGATGACACTTAGCGGAGAAAGCGCATGGGCATGGAGACAAAACAAAATCATACGATTCTACTCGGCGGCATCGGCGGGGATTCTCACTCCGTAGGACTAACGATCCTGCGTCAGAGCCTCACGGCAAATGGATATCGAGTGCGGTACCTGGGGACGCAGAACGAACTGGTGGACTTTTTCCAGCTCGCGATGCTCAGTAACGTGGTGATGCTGTCGAGCATGGACGGTCACACACGCTACTACCTGCAGGAGTTTCCCGAACTAATGCGGCGTTACAAGATTAGTGGTCCGCTCTGGTATTTGGGAGGCAACCTGCACATCGGCGATGCCAGCGGCTACGAATTTCTCTTCCGTGAAATGGGCTTCCATCGCGTGTTCGTGAATTTCGTGGACGTCGAAACGGTGCTCGAGACTTTGCAAAAAGATCTGCACACAGTAATTCCAGCGACTGAATATCCGGTGCTGTGGGAGCGGATGATCTCGCACGACGTACACGCTGCGCTCGAAACTTCTGACGATGAATTGTCCGCCGAGGAGTTTGCGGCTGAGCGTCTGGAAGTGTTGGAAGGCTGGTCCACCGGGCGTGGGGCGATAAATTTGGAGGAGAATGCAGAGTTTCTTAGCCGGCAGCCGTCATGGGTAGCACTTCAGGAACTCGTCAATTGCGGGAAGCACCCGCCACTGGTCCAGCCACGCTGCGGTGTTTCTCAGGTTGGTGAGCAGATCAAACTATTCAAGACCTTCAAGAGCGTCGGCGCCGATGTTCTCTCTTATCAGATTGATTCACTCACCCGAAACAACAACTATGCGCAAGCGGAAGAGGCCATTAAAGAAGGCCGCGAGCTTGGGGTTTCGACGCTCAACGGTTTCCCGCTGATTAACCACGGCGTGCCGGCACTGCGACGCATCAGCGCTGAGGTGAACATCCCGTTGCAAGTGCGCCACAGCACACGTGACCCGCGTCTCCTGGCCGAAATCTCTTATGCGGGCGGTGTCACCGCTTTCGAGGGCGGCGCCATCTGCTACAACATTCCTTACTACAAAGATTATCCGCTGGACCAGTCGCTGCGCCGCTGGCAATACGTTGACCGTTTGACCGGCCTCTATTACGAGCGTTGGGGAATCAAGCTGGACCGGGAGTTCTTCGGGACGTTGACCGCTACGCTGATTCCACCGTCTCTCGCAATCGTTGTCAGCTTGATCGAAACGATCCTCGCCGTTCGACAGGGCGTGAAGTCTGTGAGTCTGGGTTATGCGGAACAGGGCCATGGCGTTCAGGACATCGCCGCGATTCGTGTAATGAAAGCGACGTCGCAGAAGCTGCTCTCCCAGATGGGATATAAAGACGTGCAAGTCAGCACCGTCTTTCATCAGTACATGGCGGCCTTTCCCGAGAGCGCCCCGCGCGCTGAAGAGTTGATTTACAACTCGGCCGTGACCATGGGCCTTTCCGGAGCGACCCGCGTTCTTATTAAAACTCCTGCCGAAGCCATCAAGATCCCGAGGCTTGAAGATAACGTGCAGGCAATCAATCTGGTGAAGCGTGGGCTCGCCGACGCAACGCATTTGCTGGCCGATGAGCTGAGAGTTGCTCAGGAGTCGGCAATCATCGAGAGGGAAGTGCAAGCATTACTCGAGAGCGTGTTTGTCTGTGGTCATGGCCAGCTTGCCGCCGGTGTAGTCGAAAGTTTCCGGCGTGGCTATCTCGACATTCCTTTCTCGCCCAGCCTCTACAATCGCGGTGAGGTGGTCACCGCCCGCGACGTGGAAGGAGCGGTTCGGTTCCTGTCGTGCGGCCAGCTCCAGTTCGATCGCGAATTGATAGAGTTTCATCGAGACAAAATGGACGAAAGGCGGCGAGCCCAGGGGTTGCTTTCAGCTAAGCAGGATTACCTGCTCGTCGAACACGACGTATTGCGTGTGCCGCGCGGCCACTACGAACGCTGGCCGCTGGATCAGGCGGCCAGCCGCGATGTACTCGAGCTGTCGGCCCAGGCAATGGGCTAACGCATTTGTTTCTTTCCTGGATTTAAAGACATGTGTGGCATCGTTGGTTACATCGATTTACGCGAAAAGAATCGCATTGACGAAACCGTGCTGGCACGGATGACGGACACGCTCAAGCATCGTGGTCCGGACTCCGCCGGCTGCTTCATCGACAAGAACGTCGCACTCGGTTTCCGTCGTCTCTCCATCATCGATCTCGAAAGTGGCGACCAACCGCTCTACACGGAGGACGGCTCTGTCGTCACAATCTGCAACGGAGAGATCTTCAACTACCGTGAGTTAAAGAAAGATCTGCAAGGCAAGGGACACGCGTTCCGCACCAATTCAGACGTGGAAGTATTGGGCCATCTTTACGAAGATCATGGTGCAGGATTCATCGAAAAGCTGAACGGCCAGTTTGCCTTCGCGATCTACGATCGGCAAAAGAAAAGTCTGCTGCTGGCGCGCGATCACTTTGGTATCAACCCTCTCTACTATGTGTTGACCGATGACTTCTTCATCTTTGCCTCCGAAATCAAAGCGATTCTCGAACATCCGTCAGTGCAGCGCGAAGTAAACCTGACCGGCCTGGATCAAATACTGACGTTCCCCGGACTGATTAGTCCCCACACAATGTTCAAAGACGTCCTGAGCCTGGGTAGCGGTCAGTTTCTGCGCGTCACCGATGGCGATATTCAACTGCGTGAGTACTGGGATCTCGATTACCCCACTGTCGATGAAGTGGTCCAGGAGCAACCGGAAGTCTACTACGTCGAGAGATTGCGAGATCTGTTTGCGCGCTCGATCAAGTATCGATTGCAGGCTGACGTACCCGTCGGCTTTTATCTAAGTGGCGGGCTCGACTCGTCGATGATCGCAGGAATGATTAGACAAGTCTCTGCCGATCAGGTGCGCCACTCGTTCTCGATCACTTTTAAGGAGCGCCAGATTTCAGAGGAGAAGTATCAGCGGTTGGTAGCCGACTACGTTGGCTCGGAGCACCATGACATAGTCTTCGGTTGGTCTGAGATTATCGACCGGTTGACGAATATGATTTACCACTGCGAATGTCCGGTCAAAGAAACTTACAATACGTGTTCGATGGCGCTTTCGGAAGCCGCGCGCCAGGCGGGCATTACTGTGGTATTGACTGGCGAGGGCGCAGACGAGTTGTTTGCAGGTTACGTCGGTTATCGCTTTGACCGGTTCGGGATCAGAAACTCGTCTAAGTTCGATCTTGAAACGGCCTTTGAAGAGGAGCTGAGAGAAAGAGTCTGGGGTGATAAAAACCTCTTCTATGAAACAGACCATTACGCGCTGCACGAAATCAAGAGCGCTCTCTACACGCCCGAGGTATACGAATCGTTCGAGCAGTTTGATTGTTTGGGCCACTCACCCGTTAACAAGGAAAGACTGCGAAACAGACACTTCATTCACCAGCGATCGTATCTCGATTTCAAACTCAGGCTCTCAGATCATCTGATTGCCGATCATGGCGACCGCATGTCGCTGGCGAACTCGGTTGAGGCCAGATACCCATTTCTCGACGTCGAACTGGTAGAGTTTGCGAAGACCATCCCACCGCACCTGAAACTAAACCAGTTCACTGAAAAATACATTTTGCGAAAAGTCGCTGAAGGGCTGGTGCCGCCGCAGATACTGAACCGGGAGAAGTACGGATTTCACGCACCGGGCAGTCCCTACCTGCTGCGACAGAACCTGGAATGGATCAACGATCTGCTCTCGCCGGCGCGAATCGAGCGGCAGGGCTATTTCAATCCGAAGGTTGTCGAAAGACTCAAACTCCAGTATCTGCAGGAAGGTTTCCAGCTCAATCTGCCTTTTGAGTCTGATTTGCTGACAATCGTACTGACTTTCGGAATCTTCCTGGACCTCTTCGGATTACCAGGCCGGAATTGAGCCACAAAAAGGCACAAGAGACACACAATGATTATAAAGAGCATTCTTGGTGTGGTTGGTGGCATGGGACCGGTTGCGTCGGCTGAGTTTCTAAAGACGATTTACGACTACAGCCAGGGAGAGCGGGAGCAGGAGTTTCCGGTCGTGTTCGTTTACTCCGATCCGACTTTTCCCGATCGCACCGAAGCCTTCCTTAAAGGCGAAGATCAAGTGGTGCTGGACCAACTGGAGCAGGCTTTGAGAGCACTGCTGCAACTGAATGCGTCGAAGATTGTCATATGCTGCATGACAATTCATTATCTGCTGCCGCGCCTGCCGCAAGACCTGGCCGAGAAGATTATTTCGTTGTTGGATGTTATTGCAGAGCAGCTGCCGCACAGCGAGAAGAAGCACCTGTTGATCTGCTCGAGTGGGACGAGGCGCTTTCGTTTGTTTGAGGATCACAAACAGCGGGACGTCTTCGAGCGATATCTCATATTCCCCAGCGACGACGATCAGGAACGGATTCATCGCGACTTGATCTACCCCATCAAGAAAACTCCCGATCTACACACTCTGTTACCGCTGCTCGAGTCTCTGTTGGAGAAGTATGGGGTGGACTCCTTCGCTGCCGGGTGCTCAGAGATACACGTTTTATCAAAGCACCTTGCTGCCAACGGACATCGAGGCAGGTATGGTTGCGTCGATCCGCTGGCCGTCATCGCTCGGCAAACGGCTGAGAACCGCCTGTAACTTTAAAGGACTGAGAATGTCTGTTGTAATGGGTGCACCGAAAGTGACAAAGGTGCCTTCCAATACGTGGATTGAGCGTTACCAGCCGAACCCGAGTGCGCGCTTGCGGCTCTTCTGTTTTCCTTATGCCGGCGGGAGTGCGCGAATCTATCGTTCATGGGGGCGGCATCTGCCGCCGTGCGTGGAGGTTTGTCCGGTGCAATTGCCTGGGCGCGACCGCCGGATTGCGGAGCCCCCATTTAGTAATGTTCAGTTGCTCGTAAAGGCGGTAGCTGAAGCGTTGCACCCTTTGTTTGATAAGCCCTTCGCTATCTTTGGACATAGCATGGGCGCGTTGCTCAGCTTCGAGTTGGCCCACTACGTTCGTGCAGAGCTCGGAGTATCTCCGAAACACATTTTTGCCTCAGGACGGCGCGCGCCGCAGGTGAGTAAAGAACAGTCGATTTACGATCTGCCGAAAGAGCAACTTCTGGCCGAGCTCCAGCAGTTAAAAGGCACGCCTCCCGACGTGCTCGAACATCCCGATCTCATGGAACTGATGCTGCCACTGCTGCGTGCTGATTTTGCGCTCGGTGACACTTATGTTTTTTCTTCTGACAGGCCGCTTCTCTCATGCCCGATTACAGTCCTGGGAGGGCTGCGAGACTCCAACGAGCCGCGCGCGGATTTGCAGGCATGGGGAGAACTAACAAGTGGGCCGTTCTCTTTGCGCATGTTCCCGGGCGACCATTTCTTCCTGCACTCAGATGAGTTTCGACTCCTGGATGTCGTCGGCCGAGTGCTCCAGCAAACCTGCGACACGCTTTAATTCCCAGATTACAAACCGGAGAATTACCATGTATTACAGATTCGTCACTCGCCTGGTAGTGTTCCTTTGTTTACTGGTGCCCGTCGCAGCGCAGCAGCAACAAGCGCCGTCCCTTCCGCCCACCCAGTTCATTCGCAGTCATGACTACGACACGCGCGACATCAAACTCGATCTGCGATTCGATTGGCAGAAAGAACGTGTGCTTGGCAAGGCGACAATTACTGTTGCTCCGCTGTTGGATAATCTGGCGCGTATTGAGTTCGATGCCGGTAACATGACTGTCTCGTCCGTCAAGCTGAGCTCCGGCGTTGCGCTCAAATATGAAGTTGACGCATCGAAAGAGAAGCTACGGATTGCGCTCGACCGCTCGTACCAGCCGGCAGACGTGTTAACACTTCTGATTGACTATCAAACCAACGCTGCCAGCAACGCCGGTGTGCCCGGATTCGGACTCGTATTCGTCAAGCCAACTCCGAACGATCCGAACAAACCACGTCAAATCTGGACGCAGGGCCAGCCCGAGTTCAATCACTACTGGTTTCCCTGTCACGATCATCCGAACGATTTTGCCACTACCGAGATCACCGCTACCGTGGAAAAGCCGGCGATCGTCATTTCCAACGGGCGACTATTGGAGACGAAGGTCAATCGGGATGGAACGCGAACCTTCCACTGGAAAATGGACCAGCCGCACGCTGTTTATCTCACGTCAATCGTCGTAGGCGAATTCACGCCGATCGAATCCAGCTACGCGGGAATTCCTGTGACCACCTACGTCACTGCCTCCGACTTAGCGGCGGGAAAAGTAAGCGCCGCAAGGCTTGCCGACGTGATGAAATTCATTTCGGAGAAGACGGGTCTCAAATATCCTTATCAGAAGTACGCGCAGGTGTTTGTACGTGACTTCGAGCAGATCGAAGGTATGGAGAACATCACTGCTTCGACGCTCATGGACAATCTTCTTCAGGATGCGCGCGGGAGTCTCGATCAATCGCCTGAAGGACTACAGGTACACGAGCTGGCACACCAGTGGTTCGGCAACTACGTCACGCCGCGAACCTGGGCCGACATATGGCTCAGCGAAGGATTCGCCGTCTACATGCCGGCGTTGTGGGACGAGCACACGCTGGGCCATGACGACTTTCTCAATCGCGTGAGACGCAACCAGAATATCTATTCTGCCGCGTGGGCCAACGGGTCGCGTCACCCACTCATGAACCGAAATTACGCGCGGCCGCTCGATGTTTTCGACATCAATGCCTATCAGGGCGGGGCAGTAGTCCTGCACATGCTTCGAACGACATTAGGAGAAGAGAATTGGTGGCGCGCCGTCAGGCATTTCCTCACCAAGTATGCCAACCAGCCCGTCCAGACCGAGCAGTTTCGGATTGCCATAGAGGAAGCAACCGGACAATCTCTGGACTGGTTCTTCGATCAGTGGGTCTATCGTGCCGGCTTTCCCTTACTTGAAGTCACAAAAAACTATGATCCGCAGGCGAAGTCCCTGACTCTGACAGTCAGGCAGAAACAGAAACCAGATCCTGCTTCCGGCTTTTTACAAGCGGAACTGTTTCGTCTATTCGTGGACGTTGAAATCGGAACGGGCGCTAACACGCGTACCGAGCGGATTGTAATTGAGCCAAAGGAAGAGCAGTCGTTCAGCTTCAAGGTCGATTCGCCGCCGCTGCTCGTCAATTTCGATCAGGGTGGGGCTATATTTAAAGGGCTGGAATTCCAGAAGCCAGTCGACGAGTTGCTCTACCAGTTGGCCCACGATCAGGATCTGGCCGGACGTTTTTGGGCGTTCTTTCAACTCTCCGAGCGGTTAAAGGCGCCTGCGACAAACGAGACGGACAAACGAAATATCGTTGCTGCTTTTGGCGATGTACTTGTCAAAGACAGTTTTTGGAGTTTGCGCACGGAGGCGGCGAAAGCAATGGCCGGAGTGCCGGGTGATGTGAGTCGCCAAAAGTTGATAGCCGCCACCAGGGACAAAGATGCTCGCGTACGTGCGGCAGCTACGAATACGCTGCGCGAGAGCAAGGACCCGACGCTCGCAGCTGTCTATCAACAACTGCTCAGCGATCAGAGCTACCTCACGGTGCGCACCGCCGCGCTTGCGCTTGGCGAAACCCACAGCCCCGAAGCTTTCGGCGCCCTCGTCAAACTGCTCGAGAGCGATTCCTGGCGCGACACGTTGCGCATCTCTGCTTTGAACAGTCTTGGATTGTTGGGTGACAAACGCGCGCTTGACGTCGCGATGCGTTTCGCGTCCGAGAACCAACCAATGGCAGTGCGTATCGCGGCGCTTGCGCTAACCGCTTCAGTTGGCAGGCACGAAGAGCGCGCTCGTTCGCTGCTTTTCAACGAACTTTCAAAATCGGTAACCGTAAACAACACTGTCCTTATCAATGCGGTGGCTGAAGCGCTCGTTAACCTTGGCGATCCGGAAGGATTGAAAGCATTGTCGGCAGCACGCGAAAAATCGGATAACCCACAGGTCAAAATGCTGCTGAGCAAATCCGAGGAGCGGCTGCGGCAAAGCGTGCGTTCCACGGAGGAGAAGCCTCCCGGTCGTTGACCGGTCTGTAAAGCTGCCGAGCGCGCTACGGAGAGTTCATGGTAAGATGTGCGGGCCAATCGTTTAAGTCGACTCACATGTTTTACCAGGCTGATTAGGGGAGGATCCATGTTCGATCAACTGTGGGCAGACATTCGTTTCGCTCTTCGCTTATTCAGGAAAAATTGGGCTGTAACCGCCACTGCCATTCTCACTCTTGCTGCCGGTATCGGTGCTAACACCGCTATCTTCAGCGTGGTAAATGCGGTGTTGTTAAGACCCCTGCCATACGGTAATTCCGAACGCGTTGTCTCCATCACCACCACGTCTTCTTTGCGTGGTCTGGACGACCTGGTCCTCTCGGAAGCGGAATACAACGAGCTCAAAGAGCAGTCTCAGAGTTTCGACAAGATGGCGGCATATGCCTCGGCGGCGCTCAATCTCGGCGAGGTCGCGGAACCGGAGCGTATCGGATACACGGAGGCGAGCGTCGATCTTTTTTCGGTACTCGGTGTTCCCCCATACTTAGGTCGCACTTTCACTCCTGAAGAGGATCAGCCGGGGTTTGAACCCCGCGTGATCATGAGCTACCGCTTGTGGCAGCGTCACTACGGTTCCGATCCCGGTATTGTCGGAAAAACGATTCAGCTTAATGGCAGAAATCGCCTCGTCGTCGGCGTGATGCCAAAGGGCTTTCACTTTCCGAGTGACGAGACAGACGTTTGGATGCAGCTCAACCTTGATCCAGCCAGCAGAGTGCTCAATGCGAAGTACTTACATACCATCGCTTTGCTGAAGCCAGGCGTGAGCGTCGCAAAAGCAGGGACTGAGGTAAACACGATCCTTGAAAGGATCATGCAAAAGTTTCCCGAGTTTTACAAAAACGAGTTAGGAGTGGGCGCGAATGTCATCGGACTACAGGATAAGAACGTCAAAGGTATCCGTCGCGCACTGTTCCTGATACTCGGCGCCGTTGTCTTCGTACTGCTCATCGCTTGTGCAAACGTGGCCAACCTGTTGCTCGCGCGGGCGGCAGTACGACAGAAGGAGATGGCGGTCAGGGCAGCACTCGGCTCAGGACGTAGACGCATTATCCGGCAGTTACTGACTGAAAGTTTGTTGCTCTCAATAATCGGCGGCGGTCTCGGCGTATTGCTTGCCTTCCTGATTTTACGAGTGTTGCTGGTGGGAAGCCCGCTCGACCCGCTCCAGGTCGAAAGCATCAAGCTGGATTCTACGGCGCTCTTCTTCACCTTGCTGGTCACATTGCTCGTGGGAGTGCTCTTCGGTCTGGCCCCGGCGCTGCAAAGCTCGAAGGTAGACTTGAACGAGGAACTCAAAGAGGGGGGTGGGCGCGGCTCGATGCAGGGCCTGCGCCATAACCGGACGCGCACTATCCTGGTAATTTCGGAAGTGACGTTGTCGATGGTCTTACTGGTCGGCGCCGGATTAATGATCCAGAGTTTCCTGCGACTGCTAAGTATCAATCCCGGGTTTGACGCAGAGCACGTCCTCTCGATGCGACTTACTCTGCCCGGAGCTAAATATCCGCAAAACCCGAACGTGACTGCTTTCTATCAGCAACTTCAGGATCGAGTCAATGCGCTGCCGGGAGTCCAGGCTTCCGGTGTTATCAATCAACTTCCTTCAGCCGCAGAAAAGACAGAAGCTTCTTTCGAGATCGAAGGGCGTCCATTTATTACGGATATCGATCGTGAGGATGGAATCGCGGACTGGCGCGTGATCAGTCCGAATTACTTCAAGGCGATGGGCATACAGATGCTCCGGGGTCGTGCGTTCACGGACCAGGAGGGGAAACAAACACCAGCGGCTGCCATCATTAACGACAAACTGGCCCGCCGTTTCTTTTCCGGTGAGGATCCGACCACAAAGCGGATCAGGCTCACGCCGGACAGCCCCTGGCTGCAAATCGTCGGGGTAGTTCCTAACATCAAGAACCACGGGCTCACCGCTGAGACCACTAATGAGATGTATTTCCCGTACGTCGATACGTCTTTTGGCTTGCCGCCCGCTGTTCGTACGATGACCTTAGTGGTCCGCTCGAATGGTGATCCGGCGTCACTCATCACTCCTGTCAGAAACGAGCTGCGCTCGATAGATCCGAACTTGCCACCTTACAAAGTCCAGACTATGGAGCAGGTCATGGCCGACTCGGTGTCGAAGACACGATTCACAATGCTGCTCCTGGCGGTCTTTGCAGGATTGGCACTGGTGCTCGCCGCAGGTGGCGTGTATAGCGTAATGGCATATTCCGTCGCGCAGAGAACACACGAGATCGGCATTCGCTCCGCACTGGGTGCGCAGCAAGGCGATATTTTTAAGCTCATCATGCGGCAGGGATTTATCCTCGCCGCTATTGGCGTAGTGGTAGGCGCAATTGCCGGGTTAGCTCTTACTCGCGTGATGTCGAACTTGTTATTCACGGTCAGTGCGACAGACCCGAAGATTTTCGTCGGCGTTGCCCTGTTGCTGATCTTCGTCGCACTACTTGCCTGTTACCTCCCCGCGCGCAGGGCGACCAAGGTCAAGCCGGTGATAGCATTGCGTAACGAATAGACCAGCAGGAACCCCACTCACAAGCGACAAAAAAGCACAAAGAGCACAAATGGCTTCGCCGAGTCATTTGCGCTTTTTGTGTTTCTTTGTGGCAAACCGGAGGTAGTGATGGATCGAAACAGTGTTTTGGAATTATTCAGGAAGAGCGTCACGGAATTTGGGGACCGCGTCGCGATTGACCGTGCGGGCACGGAGTTGACTTACAGGGAACTGGAGGCCAGATCAAACCTGCTGGCCAACTATCTGATTGCGTCGGGAGCTCAGAAGGGAACTGCGATTGCCATATTGGCGGAAGACCATCTCGCCGTCATCGCATCGATTCTCGGGATTTTAAAGGCCGGTTGCGCGTTCGTTCCGCTCGATGCCGCAATCCCTGAAAAGCGACTCAGGGCAATGATGAAACTGGTTGGGCCACGTTGGATTATTCTTGAATCGAAATTTTTTACCCTCGCGGAAAACATCACGGCTGATCTCGACGAAGATCCTCGCTTCCTGTGTTTGGACCAGTGCCAGACGTCACCACGTAAGGTCGAATATCTTTCGCTTGAAACCGCAACGGCTGACACACCTGCGCCCGTACCACAAGACGAACCGAACGATTTCTGCTACGTCTATTTCACCTCAGGCTCTACCGGACAACCGAAAGCTATTGCCGGCCGGCTGAAGGGGATCGACCACTTTATTCGCTGGGAGATCAAGAACCTGAACCTCGGGCCCGAAACCAGGGTCAGTCAATTGCTGCCTTTCCCATTCGACGGATCTTTGCGTGACATTTTCATACCACTCTGTTGTGGCGGGACCGTGTGTGTGCCTCCGTCGCGCGACACGATTCTTGACGCGCCGGAATTGATCAAGTGGTTAGACAAACAGAGAATCAACGTGGTCCATTGCGTTCCGTCTCTCTTCCGCTCCATCGTGAATGAGGCTCCGAGCCCGGATCGTTTAGCGTTGTTGCGCTACATCTTAATGGCCGGTGAAGTATTACTGCCTTCGGACGTTAAGCGATGGATGGATATCTTCGGCGAACGAGTGCAACTGATCAATCTCTATGGCACTTCCGAAACGACGATGGCAAAGTTCATCCACTTCGTCCAGCCGTCGGATGCGGAACGTCGCTCGATTCCGGTTGGCAAGCCGATGCCCGGCGCGGCCGCTTTGATAGTTGATTCGCGCGGGCGGCCTTGCCCGCCCGGCACGATCGGCGAAATCTACATCAGAACTCCCTTCCGCTCGCTCGGCTATTACAATCAGCCGGAATTGACGAAGGAAGTCTTCATCACCAATCCATTCAACAATGACCCGAACGACATTGTTTACAAGACGGGCGATCTGGGCCGCGTCCTGGAAGACGGAAACTTTGAATACCTCGGCCGGTTGGACCAACAAGTCAAGATCAGGGGCCAAAGGGTCGAACTGTCGGAAGTCGAGGGACTGCTACGGAAACATGAATGGGTTAAAGAAGTCGCAGTCATAGACCGCGAAGACTCCAGCGGCTACAAATATCTCTGCGCTTACGTCGTGCTCGACAACCATGACGATACGGCGGAAGTGAGAGATTTTTGCGCGGAGTCGTTACCGGATTATATGGTGCCGTCCGCATTCGTCCTGATGCGCGAATTGCCGCAGACAATCAGCGGTAAGGTCGACAGAAGAGCTTTGGCGGGAATGGCCCAACCACAGATCGGATCTGACCAACCCTTCTTCCCGCCGCGCACACAGCTCGAGGAATTTCTCTGCGCGACCTGGGCCGAAGTTCTTGGCCTTTCAAAAGTGGGCATCCGATCAAACTTCTTTCATTCCGGCGGCCATTCGTTACTAGCTACCCAGGTGGTTTCTCGCCTGCGTGCAGCCCTGGAGGTCGAGGTTACGCTGCGCGACTTGTTCGAAGCACCTACCGTCGAAGCACTCGCACAACGCATCGAAGCAGCGCTGCAAGCCGGCGCCGGATCGGTTGAAGGCTCGGACTTTAAGATTAAGCCGTGCCCCCGAGACGTTTCGCTGCCTCTTTCCTTCGCACAACAACGCTTGTGGTTCCTCGATCGCCTGGAACCAGGCAGCAATTTATACAACATCCCTGGCGCCATCAGTTTGAGTGGCAAGCTCGACATACAAGCTCTGAACCAAACGCTCACCGAGATCAACCGGCGCCACGAATCGTTGCGCACAGTCTTCAACACCGAAGCCGGCGAGCCCGTGCAAATCATCCAATCGCCGGCAGAGGTTCAAATCCCAGTCATCGACTTGCGCGACCTTGAACCAGAGGCGCGCACGACCGAGGTCAGGCGGCGGGAACTGCTGGCTGCGGACATACCCTTTGTCTTGAGTGAGGGGCCGTTGCTCTGGGTGGAATTGCTGTGGCTGGCTGAAGATGAGCACGTCTTATTGTTCACCATGCACCACATCATCAGCGATGGCTGGAGCATGGGAGTGCTGGTGAAAGAGGTCGCCGCACTATATGGAGCTTACTCGACTGGAAAGCCCTCGGCGCTTCCCGAGCTACCTATCCAGTATGTGGATTACGCGGCATGGCAGCGCGAGTGGCTTGAGGGCGAAAAGCTCGGGCGAGAGCTCGCTTACTGGAAAGAGCAGTTGGCTGGCGCGCCGGCTGAACTGAAGTTGCCTGCTGACTCAGGACGTCCGCAGAATCCGACCTATGTTGGTGAGTCTCTTCCGGTGACGCTGAGTAAAGAACTCAGCGAAGGATTGAAGGCGTTGAGCAATCGCGAAGGCACGACTCTGTTCATGACTTTGTTGGCCGCCTGGCAGACACTGCTGTTCCGTTACAGTGGCCAACGCGACATCGTGGTCGGCACTGACATCGCCAATCGTAATCGCCACGAGACTGAGCCGCTGATCGGCTTTTTCGTCAACCAACTGGTGTTGCGCGGGCGCCTGAGTCCTGAGCTTTCGTTCCACGAGTTGTTGCAGCAGACGCGCGAGCTGTGTCTGGGCGCTTTCGCGCACCAGGATTTGCCGTTTGAAAAGTTAGTGGAAGAGTTGCAGCCCGACCGGGACATGAGACGTGCCCCGCTATTTCAGGTCAAGCTTGTTCTTCAGAACGCGCCATTTAAATTCCTGCGGCTGCAAGGATTACAACTGACTCCGCTGGATGCGCCGGTCCTGATTGGCAAAGCGATGTCGCCGTATTTAATGCTGATGCTTTCCGAATCGGCTAAGGGTCTCGGAGGCGTGCTGGAGTACAGCACGGACTTGTTTGAGCGCGAGACGGTCAAGCGCATGATCGGACACTTCCAACGGTTACTCGAAGAGGTAATCGCCGATCCGCGCCGGCAACTTGGCCTGCTGCCAATCTTCAGCCACGCGCAACGCGAACAACTACTCTTTGCCTGGAACCAGACGACTACTGATTTCCCCGGTCAAACGAGCCCGGCCGAGCTCTTCGAGGAACAAGTCTTACGTTCACCGGAAGCGCGCGCAGTGTTCAAGGGTGAGCAGGAACTCACGTATGCCGAGCTCAACGCGCGCGCCAATCAACTCGCGGCTCATCTGCGCAGTCTTGGCGTTGGACCAGAAGTCGTCGTTGCTGTCTACTTGCCGCGCTCAATAGATTTGGTAGTGACGCTGTTGGCAGTGCTCAAGGCGGGCGGCGCATACCTGCCGTTGGGACTTGAGTGGCCGGCGGCACGCATTTCATGGGTACTCGAGGATGCTGCGGCGTCGGTGCTGGTGACTAGTGAAGGCCTGGAGTCTCAGTTACCGGCGCACTGGGCGCAGGTGGTGCTGGTGGACGTGGAAGCGGAGCAGATTGCGCAGTACGACAGCGCCAACGTACCAGCGACCGGTGCTGGAGACAATCTCGCTTACATCATCTACACCTCGGGCTCCACCGGAAAACCGAAAGGCGTGATGATCTCACGGCGCGGCCTCGTGAATTATCTTCACTGGTCTCGCACCGCTTACCCGTTCTCGCCGGAGCATTCGGCGCCGCTGCACTCACCGCTCACTTTTGACCTGACGGTTACTACACTCTATGGCCCATTGCTGGCGGGCGGCAGCGTAGAACTGTTGGACGAAGGTGACGAGGTGGAATCGCTGCGCGCCGCCTGGGAGCGTGAGCAGAGTTACGACGTGGTGAAGCTGACGCCGGCGCACTTGCAGGTGCTTAGTCTGCTCGCGGCGCATAAGCAGTCGAGCAAGGGTGTCAAAGCGCTCGTCGTCGGCGGTGAACAACTGCCGGCAGAGACGGTGGAAAGATGGCGCGAGTTCGATCCCGAAATCGAGATCATCAACGAGTATGGTCCAACAGAGGCGGTGGTTGGTTGTTGCGTTTACCGCATCAATGGGGCAGTGGCTGAGTCCGGCGCAATTCCCATTGGCAAGCCCATCGCGAACGTGCAGATGTATGTGCTTGACGAACGGCTCGAGCCAGTCGCAATCGGAGTGTACGGCGAAATATATATCGGTGGGGAAGGTTTGGCGCGTGGTTATGTGGGACGCCCTGATCTGACGGCGGAGAAATTCGTGCCGCATCCACACAGCCGGCTACCAGGCGCGCGGCTTTACCGCACGGGAGACTTGGGGCGATATCGCGCGGATGGAAACCTTGAGTTCCTCGGGCGCGTCGACCGGCAGGTCAAAGTGCGCGGCTATCGCATTGAGCTGGGCGAGATAGAAGCAGAGTTGAGCAAATATCCTGCGGTTAGCGAGTGTGTCGTGGAAGTACGCGCGGGAGCGCAGGATGATCAGCGACTGGTAGCCTACGTTGTCCCGGCAGCGGAGGCGCGCTTCACTGATACTGAACTGCGCGAATACCTAAAGCAGAAACTGCCTGAGTACATGTTGCCGAGCACTTTTGTGCAGCTCGACGCGTTGCCGCTGACAGCTCACGGCAAAGTGGATCGTAGCGCTTTGCTGCTGCCGGAGACCGAACGGTCTGCGCTCGTCGAGTTGGTGCGTCCACGCACAGCCGTGGAAGAGATCGTGGCGGGCGTGTGGAGTGAAGTACTCGGGCTCCAGCAGATTAGCGTGCAGGACAACTTCTTCGATCTGGGAGGTCATTCGTTACTTGCTACGCAGGTAGTCTCACGGCTCAGCACGGCTTTCAATTTCGATCTTCCGCTGCGTGTGTTATTCGAGCATCCCACCATCGCCTCGCTTGCACAAACCGTGGTGCAGATGCGGCACAGTGGTGCAACGCTGCCGCCACCGCTCGTCCCGATCGAACGCACCGGACCATTGCCGCTATCGTTCGCGCAACAGCGGCTGTGGTTTCTCGATCAGGTTGACCCGGGATTCACGGCTTATCACGTTCCCATTGCTACGCGTCTTGATGGACCATTGCACGTAGCGGCTCTGCGCGACGCGGTCACCGAGATCGTGCGGCGCCATGAAGTGCTGCGCACCACTTTCGCCTGGGTTGACGGCGCACCGGTGCAAATGATTCACGAACCGCAGGAAGTGCCGCTGCCAATCACTGACCTGAGCCAGTTAGGTGACTCAGAGCGCGAGACGGAGTTGTGGCGACTGGTCAACGCGGAAGCGCGCGAACCTTTCGATCTCAGCCGCGGACCGCTGCTGCGTTTGCAACTGGTGCGATTGAGCGAGGAGGCGCACGTGCTTTTGTGTACGATGCACCACATCGTCAGCGATGGTTGGTCCATGGGCGTGCTGGTCGGCGAGTTGGCTGCACTCTACCAGGCGTTTGTCTCCGAACAATCGTCACCCTTGCCGGAGTTGCCGGTGCAATATGCGGATTACGCGGTCTGGCAGAGACAGTGGTTGCAGGGCGAGGTGCTCGAGCAGCAGCTAGCCTACTGGCGCGAACAACTGTCCGGCATTCCCACGATCTCCGGTCTGCCGCCGGACAAGCCACGTCCGGCAATCCAGAGCTATCGCGGCGCTGTTTTGCTCTGGCAACTGGATGCGGAACTGAGCGAGCGACTGCGCAAACTTTCCCGCGACGAAAGCGCGACCTTGTTCATGACATTGCTGGCGGGACTGGCCGTGCTGCTCTCGCGTCACAGCGGTGAACGTGAACTGGTGATCGGCGCTCCCATCGCAGGCCGCATGCAGGTGGAGACAGAAAAGCTGATCGGCTTTTTCGTCAACACGCTCGTGCTGCGTGTCGATCTCTCGGGCGATCCGAGTTTCTCAGAACTGCTCAAGCGCGTGCGCGAGACGACGCTCGGCGCCTACACCCACCAGGAAATTCCCTTCGAAAAGCTGGTCGAAGAATTACGGCCGGAGCGCAGCCTGGGCCATACACCGTTGTTTCAGGTGATGCTCGAGATGCGCAACACGGATGAAGCGCTACCGGAGTTGTCGGGCTTGACGTTATCGGGCCTGAGCGCCGCGGCTGACACGGCGAAGTTTGATCTCGAGTTTTCCCTCGCCGACGACGGTCGCGGCGCCCTGGCCGGAGTAGTCAATTACAGCACCGACTTGTACTACGCGGAAACGATCGAAAACCTGACGCATCGCTGGCAGCAACTGCTGGCTGCGGTGGTTGCCGATCCCGAACGGCGCATCTCGCAGTTGGAATTGTTGCCTGAGGACGAGCATGCACGCCTCGACGAGTGGAACCAGACTGACGCTGACTATCCGGCGCAGGATTGTTTCCACGAGTTGTTTGAGGCGCAGGTGGAACGCACGCCTGAAGCAACTGCGGTTGTGTTCGAAAACGAGCGCATCAACTATCACGAGTTGAATGTACGCGCTAACAAAGTAGCGTGGGCGCTGTTAGATAAAGACGTTGGTCCGGAAGCGCTGGTCGCTTTGCTGATGGAGCGCACGCCCGATTTTGCGGCGGCGATGCTGGGAGTCTTCAAAGCGGGTGCTGCTTACCTGCCACTCGATCCGTTCCATCCAGTGCGGCGCGTGCAACAGGTGTTGGTCCAAAGTCGTCCTCGCGTGCTGCTGGCGGACAAGAAATTCGAGCCGGTGCTGCTACAGGCGATGAATGATTGGACTACGGGTGAACCGCCGCAAGTGCTATTCGTCGAAGACCTGTTGCAGCAGGAGCTCTCGACTGAAAACCCACCGAGCGCAGCGACACCGGCAAACCTCGCCTACGTCATCTACACTTCCGGCTCGACCGGGCAGCCCAAGGGTGCGATGGTCGAGCAGCGCGGCATGCTCAATCACTTGTATGCCAAGGTGGAGGAGTTAACGCTGACCGCGGCGGATACGGTCGCGCAAACGGCGTCGCAGAGTTTCGATATTTCGATCTGGCAATTGCTCGCGCCGCTCCTGGTAGGCGGCTGCACGCACATCATTGCCCCCGGCATCACTCACGATCCGCTGCGGCTGCTGGATGAGATTGAACGCGGCGAGGTTTCAATTCTGGAGCTGGTACCGTCGTTATTGCGAGCCACGCTCGAGAACATGGCCATTGTTGGTGACAGTCGCCACCTCCCATCGTTAAGGTGTTTGCTGCTAACCGGAGAAGCTCTACCACCTGACCTGTCCCGTCAGTGGCTGCAGCAGTATCCGCAGATCCCACTGTTGAATGCGTATGGACCAACAGAGTGTTCCGACGACGTCACACACCATCGCATCACGCTGCCGCCAGGTGATGAACAGTTTCACGTCGCTATTGGTCGCCCGATCGGAAACATGCGCGCTTACATTTTGGATGAGCAGCGACAGCCGGTGCCGATCGGTGTTAAGGGCGAGTTGTATGTCGCTGGCGTCGGCGTGGGACGCGGTTATCTGAACGATCCGGTCCAGACGGCGGAAGTTTTTGTTCCCGATCCGTTCGGCATGGAAGCAGGGGGGCGCTTGTATCGCACCGGAGACCTGGCGCGTTATCGCGCGGACGGAGCCATCGAGTATCTCGGCAGAAGAGACGAGCAGGTGAAGGTGCGCGGTTTCCGCATCGAGTTAACGGAGATCGAGGCCACGCTGAATCAGCACCAGCAGATCAGTGAAAGCGTGGTCGTCGCCGTCTCCAACGGCTCAGCTGGCAGTCATCTGGTGGCTTACTTTGTGGCGCCGGAGAATCTCGAAACCGGCGCACCACAGCAGTTCCTGCGGGAGCGCTTACCTGACTACATGATCCCTTCGACTTTCATTCGTTTGCAGCAAATGCCGCTCACGCCCAACGGCAAGATCGACCGGCGCGCGCTGCCGGCGCCGGCCCCCGAGTTGCTCGAACGGCCGGCGGTGTTCGTGGCGCCGGAAACGGAGATTGAAAAAGCGCAAGCCGCGCTCTGGGCCCAGATTCTCAAGTTGGACCAGGTGGGCGTTGAAGATAACTTTTTCGAGCTGGGCGGGCATTCGCTCGGAGCTACGCAATTAGTCACGAGGATCGCTGCGAGCTTCGGAGTTGAGCTCACGCTCGCGGAGTTCTTCGCTACACCCACGATTAGAGCTGTTTCGCAAAAGATTGAAACGGCGCTGTTGCAGCAGACCAGCGCGGCTGAGCTGGATCAAATGTTGAGCGCGCTGGAAGAAATGGGTGATATAGAAGTGCAGAATCTTCTGACGCTTGATGATGCACGAAAGCAAAGCTGGTAAGACAACGTAAACAATTGAAAGAGAGGATTAGCACATGAGCAGAGACGAGACTGAAGACACTACCATCTACAAGGTTGTAGTGAACCATGAGGAGCAATACTCAATCTGGCCTGCCGACAGGGAGAACGCACTGGGCTGGCGCGACGCCGGCAAAACCGGTCCGAAAGCAGAGTGTCTTGAATACATCAAGGAAGTATGGACCGATATGCGACCGTTGAGTTTGCGACAAAAAATGGAAGCAACAGCCGCTCAACCATAGCGACTTCATCTTCGTGCAACCACAAGAGGCACAACCCCCTTTGTGCCTTTTGTGGTTCACTTGCACTGGAAATCGTCCTGCCAGACCAACCCACCTCCGATCTGTCCCTCCAACTGGCCACGGCTTAACTCAAAGTTGCTGGTCACCCACGCGAAATAATCGGCACCGATTTTGACGCGCGTCCCGGCGCATCACGTCACTTTGCCCTGCTACTCTTTGCGGCGCTTGCGAATCGCAGCACCAATTCCTGCTAGTCCGGTTCCTAGCAGGAGCAGCGTAGTTGGCTCAGGAACGCTGGCACCGGGAGCTCCGGCACCACCACCACCACCACCACCTGTTATGAACCATTGGTCAACGGGTTGGCCTTGGGAAATGATTAGCGTGCCTTCAGTTATGCCCGTGTTGTTAAAAGTTCCGAAAACAAGGAGCGCCCCCGACCCACCGTTTTGTGACCTAAGCGTATCCGTGCCCCCGAGTGTGGATATCAGGCCACTATTCTGAATAGATGAGGTGGCGCCTAAATTCACGGCACCGCCACCACCGGCCCCGCCAGTCGGCGCTGCGTTAAGACGCACTCCAGCCTGACCAGTCGACCCCGTGTTTCCTCCTCCGCCACCTGAGCCACCTCCTGCACCTCTGCCCGGAGCCGCCCCTGGTGTGCAGGTATCGGCACCGCCCCCACCACCGCCGCCACCGCCAATGCCTGCTCCTACTCCTCCTGGCCCTCCGCCTCCACCATCAACCGCACCGCCGCCACCACCACCGCCACCGCCGAGGGCAACAATTCCGTTGCCACCAGCGCCGCCGGGAGCTCCAGGAGCTGCACCCGCGGCTCCCCCGGCTCCAGAGAATATACCTATTCCCGCACCACCACCTCCATTCCCGCCTCCGGCTGGAACAGGGCACCTACCCGCTCCGCCACCAATACCGGCAGCTCCCCCACCAGTTAGAACCAGAAAACCACTTGCTCCTCCTGGACCTCCTGGACCAGCATAGGCGCCGCCGCCGCCGCCACCGCCTCCCCGACCAAGAAAGGCTCCTCCGTCTCCCCCTGCACCGCCACCGCCGCCGGCGATTGTGCTTCCTCCATTACCTCCTGCTCCTCCACCGGCGCGACTCGCCCCTCCAGGCCCACCAGTACTGACCCCCGACAAATTGCCTCCATCTCCACCGCGTGCCAGGATCTGGCCCGTTGGTCCTATGACGATCGTCTGGGCGAAGATGGCTACCGCCCCGCCCCCGCCTCCGCCTCCGGCACCGCCAAGTGGCAAACCAGCCCCTCCCGGCATACCAGAAACATTAATGACCCCGTTAATGTTAACTGTAGTCTGCGCAAGCAGAATAAGGGGTAGTGATCCGGTTGCCGTGATGCTGACGCCAGACAGTAAATTGATGCTGCTGAAATCGAACACTCTAACATTCATGGGAGTATTACTGGAGTTAACGGTTACTGTTCGCCCGCCCGTGAACATATTAGACCCCACTTGAAAGGTGCCAGCATCGGTATTGAAAATAACGTTTTGTGTCCCTGAGAAAACCCCTAAACTGCCATTACTGGTTATTGGTATCATGGGATCTGCTAGTACATAGGGGGCGGCGACAATTATGAAAACGATTGCCATCACGCTCGTGCTCAAAGAGCGTAGAAATTGATTCTTAAACATGAACGTCCCTCCTTGCGGCTTCTGAAAACTTTGCGTCACATCCTTTTTGGGAGACACTGGTGCCTGGAAAGCAGGAGTGCTGCTTCCGATAGCAAACGTGTCGCAGTAGATGGGCCGCACGACTCACCCCGGATGTGACTGGTCGTCAATGTAATGCTGGCGGGAGTAGGGACTCACTTACGAGGGAATGAGACTCTCGTCAACGTGAGGTGTTGGTCTTACGTCGAGGTTCGTTAGAACAGACACCTTGGAACACCCGCCTTTTATACCTATTGGCAAACGAAGTCAATAGGGAAGAATGCCATTGTTACTGCTCAATCAAAATGTCCGCTTAACTGCTCAGTGAAAATGTCCGCATGCTAACAGCATGGGGACAATCACCTTGAATGAGAAACAACGTCGTCGTTGCGAGATCATCACGCGGCTGATCGCGAACAAAATTAGCAGCAGCGAAGCCAGCGAGTTGTTAGGTGTAACCGATCGCCAGGTGCGCCGGATTCGTCGACGTTATGAAGCGGACGGGTTAGAGACGGTAGTGCACGGCAACCAGGGCCGTCCCTCACCGCGATGCACTAAGCCGGCTGTCATCGAGCAACTCCGCGAGCTGGCGGGACCCACCGGTCGCTATCACGATTTCAACGTCTCGCATCTGGCTGAGCTGCTGGCGCGCGATGAGAGTATCAAGATCCCGCGCTCCACCCTTTCACGCCTGCTCATTGCTCATCACATTCGCCCGCCCCGTTATACCAAGACGACGGTCAAACGCATGCAGCGCGAGCGCAAGAGCGCTGAAGGCATGATGTTGCAAACCGACGCTTCGCCACACGATTGGCTGGAAGGCCGCGCTCCAGCGATGGATCTGTTGGGCGCGATCGATGACGCTACCGGTAAGGTCGTCTATGCTCACTTTCGCCCCAGTGAAGATCAGATTGGCTATCTACTCATGCTGCGGACTGTGGCGCTCAGTCACGGTCTGCCACACATTCTCTATCACGACCGCCACACTATTCTGCGCTCTCCCAAACAAGCCACCATTGAAGACGAACTGGCTGGCCGTAAACCGCAGAGCCAAGTGCAACGGATCATAGAACAACTCGGTATTCGCTCGATTCCCGCGCTCTCACCGCAAGCCAAAGGTCGCATCGAGCGGCTCTGGCAAACCTTTCAGGATCGCCTCCGCAAAGAGATGCGTCTCGCCGGCGTTGCTTCGCTGGAGCAGGCCAACCTGTTCCTCGAAACTTTCATCCCCGCTTACAACCAGCGCTTCGCCAAACCAGCGCGCGATCCGCAAAGTGCCTGGCGCCCGCTGCCCCCGGAGCTGGATCTAGACCGCCTCTTCTCCACCGCCATCGAGCGCAAGGTCAAAGCTGATCACACCATCTCTTTTCGTGGTCTCACGCTCCAGATCCTGCGGGAGAAAGAGCAGCCCTGCCTGGTCGCTTGCAAGGTGATGGTGCATGTCACTCCTGAAAGCGAACTGCATCTCTATCACCATGATACTAAGCTCGCTTATCGGCGACTGGACCAGACAGCAGCACCACTACTCACCAAACCGCTGACCACAGTTCCGCCTAAGACTGCTAAACCACCCGACCCCAAAGCCCGCCGTCGTCGCAATGCTTATCTCTTTGGCAATTATTGAGTCTTTGCGTTCTTCCTCTTTCGGGAGGCTTTGCTTTGTCTCCCAAATCACGAAGCGCGGCGCAGCGTACCCTTGACGCCGCGGCTAGAATGGCAAGACGAACGGAGGAGCTTTTGTTCTTCCTCCTCCGGTCGGCGGACATTCATAGCCGCGGCGTCAAGGGCGCGCGGCCTTGGACACATCGAGCGGACATTCTCACTGAGCACTCACCGGACATTTTCACTGAGCAGTGACATAGGGAAGAATGCCATTGGTAAAATTTAGCCATGACACAACATTTGTTTGAGTATAGTGTTCGGCCACCTCATAACAAATCGCCCCCGGTTGTCTTGAGTACACCATCTGACTTGCCTGAATGTTCTTCTCATTACGGTATTGACTATTGCTGCCTCCAATCAAGCCAAGGCTGGTGCCTTTGCTGGCGAGTCTGAACACAATTTTTCCACCCGGTTCAAGATATCCAGGTAGCCTTCACCAAGAATGCGAACGGGCAAGTGGTTGAGGTGACCTTGCGGCTCAATGGCGAGAGTTTCACGCAAAGAAAATAAAGTAGATGTTTTTTCTCCGAGTGAAGAGCAGGTGACGCACGCTCCACCGACGCGTTATCCTAGCCACGTGGACCGAGATGAAATCATGCGTGTGCTACGAGCCTTCGAGGCTGCCGGCCTCGAATACGTGCTGATCGGCGCGGCCGCGATGGGATTTCATGGCCTGGTTAGAGCAACTGAGGATCTCGATCTTTTCATTCGCGCGACACCAGAAAACATTGAGCGGCTACGCGATGCGTTGCGAGCGGTCTATGCTGGTGACCCAAACATAAATGAGATCTCAGCCTCGGATCTGCTCGGCGAATACCCAGCCGTGCGTTACTATCCGCCGAGTGGCGATCTATACTTCGACGTGCTTACGCGGCTTGGCGAAGTAGCGAATTTTGAAACGATCGACGCTGAGATCAAAGAGATTGACGGCACGCAGGTGCGAGTCGCAACACCGGCGGCGCTTTATCGATTGAAGAAAGGCACTATCCGTATTCAAGATAAGGCCGACGCAGCCGCATTACGCGAACAATTCGATTTGAAGGATAAAGACTGAAATGCCAGTGCAAAAGTTTCGCTCGATTGAGGAGATGAACAAAGCGCCCGTCCTCAGTTCGCAAGGAGGATCGAATTTCGAGCGCTTCCTGCGTCACTGTGCCCGTTGGTGGGCCATCGCTCCTAAGCAGTACCCACGCGGCGTGTTCAAGTTTCGCTCCATTGAAGAAGCTCAGAAGGCTCGCGATAAGCACTCGCTCAAATAAATCACCAGTCACCACGAGCGATCTCAAGCCATCGCCCGAACTGCTCGCCCATTAGTCTATCAGCCTGATGAGCACGTCCATCATCTCAGAAACGAGACCAAAGTTAGCGCCATTCCAGTGCGTCAACTGTAACGCGCCGCTTGTAGTGGTTGACGCTACATCGCTTGTCTGTCGCTTTTGTGGGGCCACCAATGTCATGCCTGAGGTCTACCGCGAGGAGCTTCGGCTCACGCGGGATTTGGATTCAGCAACACGTAAAGCGGCTGAGCAGTGGCTGCGGCTGGCGCAGATCAAGGCGCCACGGTGGTGGTTAATCTGTGCTGCGATTGCTCCGTTTGTGCTGTTGACCGGCAGTCTCGTGATTCTTCTCATCGCCGCCTTGTTGGGAGTTGTGAATGGCCGCGCACTTCCAGGATTGTTGCCGTACGTTTGGCTAACATTGATTCCGGCGCAACTACTAGCTGCACACGTCGCCATGAAAAATGTTCTTGTGAGTGGTGCGACAAACATTGGTGCAGCCTTCGCAGCATCGCCGCCTTCGGCTCCGGGCGAGCCGCCGAATTGCCGTCAGTGTGGTGCGCCACTCTCAGTTCGGCCGGATGATGTTGTTGTACGTTGTATTTACTGCGAAGCGGAAAGCATCGTGCGACTCGACGAATTAGCAATGGCGACTTTGCGGACGCGAGTCGCGTCGGCCCAATCGAGCCTCGCACAAGCAATGAGTGCGCTTACCAAACATTCCAAACTCGCAAGCCTCGAGACGCGCGGGCGCGCGTACGTCGTTGCAGGCTTGCTGGTTTTACCGCTCATCTGGTCGTTCCTGGAATCCTGGAATTCAAGTTATTGGTCGCTGCTCGTCGCGCTGGATGTGTTTGTCCTGGCTATGTGCGTGTTTTGGAACGTACGTGAAGCGTTTCTCCCGCCGGTCACGATTGAAGAGCTCGACGCGCTGTTAGGAAGTTCCGCTGAGCCTGACGATCATCGTAAATCTCCCGGCACGCGCGGATGGTACGACAACGCCTCGGATAGAGTGAACTTTATCGTGCCAATTTTCGTGACGCTGATCTTCGTGTCACTTCAGATCATTGTATTGAGAGCAAACCGGTGACGGGCATCGCTTTTGCAGATGTGATTTTAATCATCCCGAAAAACATATGGATAGGCGCAATGCCTTGAACGATTAACAGACAGGCGGTGTACGTAAAATCATGACACAGACATCACAAGCAAAAGCGCAAACCATGCGGGCCGTAGCTCTCGATAAGTTTGGCGGTCCCGAGACACTTCAAATACACGACTTACCTATACCTCAAATAGAAGCGCACGAGGTTTTGATTCGCGTCGAAGCTGCCGGTGTAGGAGCGTGGGATCCGTTTGAGCGTGAAGGCGGATTCGTCGAAATAACGGGGCTCAAACCGACGTTTCCATACGTGCTTGGTACTGATGGAGCAGGCACGATCGCGGCAGTCGGCAAAGACGTTAGTCGCTTCAAAGAAGGCGATCGTGTTTACGCGGCAGAGCTAGCGAATCCTAAAGGTGGTTTCTACGCTCAATACGCTGCGGTTAAGGCCGATCATACTTCGCTGATCCCCGGACACTTGACGACCGAAGAAGCGGCGGTGTTGCCGACCGATGCGTTGACGGCGCTGACGGGTTTGGAAAAAGTACTTGGTTTGAAATCAGGTGAGTCGTTGATGGTGTTCGGCGCGAGCGGCGGTATTGGACACTTGGCCTTACAACTCGCCAAGCGTCTCGGCGCCAATGTATTCGCCATTGCTTCTGGTGACGACGGTGTGCAGTTTGCCAAAAAACTAGGAGCTGACAGTGCAGTCGATGGACGAAGCGATAATGTTCTGAACGCAGCCAGGGAGTTCGCGCGCAATGGAATCGATGCCGCACTTGTCACAGCGGGAGGCGACAGAACTGTTCAGGCCTTGTCAGCGATTCGCAAAGGCGGACGTATCGCGTATCCACATGGCGTGATGCCTGAGCCCACAGCACCTGACGGTGTCACAATTGAAGCATACGACGGAGAAACTAATCCGAAGCTTATTGAAAGACTCAACGCACTGATCGAGTCTGGTCCATTCGAAGTCCACGTAGACGAAACGTTTCGCCTGGAGGAAGCCGGCAAGGCGCACAAGGCGCTCACCGAACACCATTTGGGCAAGATTGCGTTGCGGATTGAGTGATCGGAATCGCAAAGCGATGGAAATGACAGCCAAAAAAGGGCGGCGAGCGATTGATTTCGTTACCAAAGACGGTACAGAGGTGTCGGGCGACCTGATTGTCAGACCGTGAGATTGGGCGAGCAGGCACCACTCGAACGACTACGGTGGCTGTAGCTGCCGTGTTGACAGTGAATAGCAGGTAGTTTCACGAGGCACTTGCACGCGCTGATCATGCCACGAAAGGGGCATATGATGGAGGCCGGAATATTCAACATTTACTGGTTCGGCGACACGCAGGGAGACAAGTTCCAGCATGCGCCTGAGGACGACGCGCGGATCGCGTCGCTAATCGGATCGATGAACACCGACGTGATCGGCTTCATCGAGATCGTCGACGTGCTACGTTTCGAAGCACTGCTCAGCAAGGTTGGGCCCACGTGGACTTTCCGTGATGCCACGAACGCCACGCTGACGAGCATGCCGGGCTCGCAGCACCTCGTGCTCGCGTGGAAGACGGACACCGTCGAACTCGTCCGCTGGATGCGAATCCACTTCGGCAACCGCAGTCCGATCGTCGCACGCTTGAAGGAACGAGCCACGGGCAGGGAGATACTTGCGATTCTCGTGCATCCCAAGAGCAGCGCCTTCACTGATCCCGATGGCATTGCGCAACGCACGCAGACGTTTGAGGCCGTCGTCGGCTTTCTGGCCGATCCGCCGCCGGAGTTCCGCGACCTGCCCGCGTTTGTGTTCGGCGATCTCAACTCGCTCGCCGGCTCGCCGGAGCAGGCACCGCTCGTCGCACAGGACGGCTGGCGCGTGCTCGCGCCGACTGTCGTACCCGCAGGCGCCGGAGTGTGGACGACAAACTTGGACAAGGAGGTGATCGATCACTTTGTGATTTCACCGGCGATCGCCGTGACTGACGGACCCACGATCATCGCGTACGATCACGACACCGCGATCGACGATCCGGGCGGCTCGAAGAACTTTGTGATGAAGCGGCTCAGCGATCACCGTCCCGTCTGGGTCACGTTCGCACTCTGATTACGGATCTCACGCCATCGCGGGTGTGGAGGCGATGAGGAGGTTGTGGCGGTCAGGACTCGAACCTGCATAGCCTTTCGGCCGGCGTTCTTCAAGAACCACCGGGTGGGATCAACCTGATCCCACCCCCACGAATTTACTAATGCGATCAAGGAGTGTTGCAAGGCACCACTGTCACGACTTCGAGCTTATCGTCCTCATCCCGAGGCATTAGCCATGCTTCGAATGTCAGGTTCTGGACCTCAGTCCGCAGGCATGAGATGAGCTGTGATACTCGCTTAAGGTGTTCGGCTTCCTCTTCAAGCGGTGTGATATTTTTCCAGTCGACGCCATAGAATGCTCTGAAAGCACCGCAGTCACGATGATTGAGAATAATAAGTTTATTAATTGGATGGTCGATGCTCCGCGCGGTCTCGATATGGCTCACTAGTGTTCTTCGCCATTCCGGATACTTGGTCGCACCACCAGCAGCACCAGCCAGGACAAACATATCGTATTTTCTATTCAGGTCCATCCTATCCATGATATCGACGATGCGATGAGCATAACGATAGTCGATACACGTAAGAAGAAGAACGCTCGGTTTCTCCTGTGTCGCCAAATCCGGTGCAAGTTGAGTTGCCACATACTGCTCAAAGCTAGTTTTCATCAGCTCCCCCCACGGTTAATGCCTGATAGCATTATCGAAGTTTATTGAAAGACGCATTGGAGGTAACCATTAAATTGCCGAAAGTGCAATTGGAAAACGGCCCGCTTGAACATCGTGCAACTGCTCTGGTTGCTGTCGTCGCGGATTCCTTGACCTGGATCCAGATCGATTCGTTAGAATCGACGAGAATACTTACCGAACAATCGCTAACGAACTCCAGGTTGCGCTACGTTTACGAACAAGAAAGAGAGGAGTTTTGATTCCTGGTTCTTTGAGCTCTGTTTAGAACAAGCCAGGCACAAAGATCAAAGCACAAAAGAATATGCTCAGCGAAACTTACCAGGATTTGAAATACTCGGTGCGCACGTTGCGCAAAAACCCAGGCTTTGCGTGTGTTGTTGTAATCACGTTGGCTTTAGGTATCGGCGCCAACACTGCGATCTTCAGTTTCGTCAACGCGGTCATTCTCAATCCGCTGCCATTTCCGGACTCCGATCGACTCGTAGTGATCAGTGAGATCAGCAAAGAGGGCATGGAAATTGGCGTTTCGCTGCCTAACTTTCAAGACTTTCAAGTGCGCGCAAAATCGTTTGAGGAAATAGCGGGTTATCGATTCGATACATTCAACCTATCTGGAATGGGTAGTCCACAACGTTTGGTTGGGCAAGAAGTCACGCTGAATTACTTCCGCATTCTCGGAGTTCAACCACAGTTGGGTCGAACTTTCACGGAGGAGGAGGGGAAGTACACCCCTGTGGGGACGGCCTTACTCATCAGTGATTTCCTCTGGCGGACTACGTTCGGCTCGGATCCAAACATTTTGGGAAGGACCCTAAATCTCGGCGGCTACGACTATTGGGTAATCGGTGTAATGCCGCCTCGTTTTGAATTCGTTAAAAAGGCTGATGTTTGGATGCCACTGGGCGGTTGGTTGGCGCCCAACTCCGCATGGTTCCATCGCGAAAACTATCTGGGTCTCGAAGCAATTGCCAAACTGAAATCGGGAATTTCGGTAAGTCAGGCCGACGTTGAGATGCATCAGCTCGCGGCTCAAATGTCGAAAGAACATTCGGATACAAATAGCGGGGCCAGTGCATACGCGCGTTCACTTCAATCGTTGATCGTTCACGAAGTGCGCTCGACGTTACTGGTCCTGATGGGCGCTGTTGGATTTGTCTTGCTCATCGCCTGTGTCAATGTCGCCAATCTTTCGATTGCACGTGCGCTCGTTCGGGAACAGGAGATGGGAATCAGAATGGCGCTGGGCGCTGGACGTCGTCGCCTGATTCGCCAGATGTTGAATGAAAGTCTTTTGTTGTCACTACTGGGAGGCTTGGCCGGAATCGTTTGTGCGCGCTGGCTATTGTCTGCATTGATTAAGCTGGCCCCACCGAATCTTGCGCGCATCGAGGATGTGCAATTGAATGGACGAGTCTTGCTGTTCACAGCAGGAATCACTTTGTTGACTGGTTTGATGTTTGGACTTCTGCCTGCATGGTCTGCGACGCGCACTAAACCCGCCATAGTGTTCAGTCAGCGCTCGTCAACCTCTGGGCCTTTGCGTCGCCGTCTTTTTGACGGCTTGTTAGTCGCAGAGATCGCTCTTGCACTAATAGTGGTAACTGGTGCCGGCCTGATGACCCGCACCATGTACAAGATTGCCCACGTCGATCCTGGGTTCCAATCGGATCACTTGCTCACCATGCGGCTCGATGTTCAGGATCCGAAATATATCGCTACCAAACTAGAATCCTTCCAGCGCGACGTACTAACTAACGTCAAGGCTATTCCGGGTGTCGAATCCGCCGCGTTCACACTCTCTTTGCCGATCGAAGGATCGCAATGGGGATCGATATTTATTGTTGGAGATCAGCCCGTACCGAGTCGCGCGCAAATTCCGCAGGCCGACTTCAATCCCATCAGCCCTGAATACATCAAAACAATGCGAATTCCATTGTTGATGGGCCGGGTTTTTACTGAAGCAGACACAGAGAAGTCACCCCCTGTGGTATTAATCAATGAAATGATGGCGCGACGGTTCTGGCCTAACGAGAATCCAATTGGCAAACGATTGAAGCCGGGTTGGCCGGAACAGACGAACCCGTGGCGTGAAGTAGTCGGGGTTGTTGGGGACGTCAAAATGCAAGGTGTCATTGAGCCGACTCGGCTTCATATTTACTTGCCAATCTCACAAAATTCCATCTCGACTATGTATTTAGTTGTGCGAACGCAAGTTGAACCTCAAAGCCTAAACGCACCAATTCAGGCCGCCGTGCATGCCGTCGACAGTCAGTTTCCATTGTATGAAGTTCGCACGATGGACGAACGGATGCAGCGCGCTGTGGTCTCGCAGCGAGCGGCGATGATCTTACTCGGCGCGTTCGCGATCGTTGCAATGTTACTCGCGATTGTCGGTATCTACGGCGTCATTTCATGGGGAGTGGTCCAACGCACACGTGAGATGGGAGTGCGTATGGCACTGGGTGCTTCGCGACGAGACGTCATGTGGTTGGTCCTGCGTCGATGCAGCTTACTTGTTTTGAGCGGTGTATCGCTTGGTCTGTTGGGCGCGTATGCACTAACCCGTGTGCTTGGAGCTTCTCTATCAGAAGTTGGCCCGGGCAAGACGCCGTTGCTATTCGGAGTGAAGGCGCTTGATCCGATCACATTTATTGTTGCCCCGATTTTGTTGGCAGTGGTTGCCATTCTTGCGTGTTTTTTGCCGGCTCGACGGGCGACAAAGATCGATCCATTAGTGGCGCTGAGATACGAATAAAGTTGTGGGTTTGAGTAGTGTGAGTGGAATTTGATTGAGTAGTTCGTACTTCCCACGAAATTGGAACCAATAAATTGCCGGGCGTTATTGGAACCATTAAGTTGCCGCCGCAGCAAATTAATGGTTCAAGTTACAATCACCCTTGTGACTTGAACCAATTCTTTGCCGCGATTCCTGCGGGGTTTTGGAGCATAAAGATTTCTTGCAATTATGTGATTTTATAGCGTTCTCCTATTGACTGGTTTTAAAGATAGGTGTAGGGTACGCCACACTCTCCTGGGCCAACTTTTCCCGACACCCGACACCACACTCATTCACAATGTCACAGTGGTTCTCATCCTGATCCACTCTGGTGACGAGTTTACTTTCGGAAGGAGTGTTCCATGCAAAAAAGAAAAATAGTTCTGACTTTGAGCATTGCTGTAGCGGCTATCGCTATAGCCATAACAGGGTTGCGTGCGCAAAGCCCTGACACATCCAAGAACAACCAACCCAATGCCCTGAAAGGTAAAGAGGACAAGCTTCCAACCGTCAACTTCGACGCGCCGGAGCCAAGCAATGCCAACGATAAAGCTCGAAGAAACGCGAGAGGCAAGCGTTTCGATGGTAGCTTGAGGGTTGCCGAGCCACATCCCGAAGCCGGGGCCAAAGGCATCATCGATAGCTGGATGCAGAAGCTTCCAGCTCTCCCGGTTGATGCCAGCGATGCGATTGTTATTGGTGACATCACCAATGCCCAAGCGTATCTATCGCCCGACAAAACCGGTGTGTACACCGAGTACACCGTACGCGTCGACGAAGTGCTGAAACAATCCTCCGCAGCGCCCATTGTCACTGGTGGCTTTGTCGATGCACAGCGCGAAGGTGGTCGTGTCCGATTCCCCTCAGGACGCGTACAGAGTTACATCACACATTACCAGGGAGTGCCGGTCACCGGACGAAAGTATGTGTTGTTTCTCAAACGTGACGAACAGACTGACGTCTTCACCCTTCTCACCGGATACGAGCAGCGAGACGGGCACGTCTATCCGCTCGACGGCGTGGATCTGCCCCTGGGGGGCACAGAGATACCACAGTTCGCTGCTTACAAGGACGTCGACGAAGCCACTTTCACCAAAGCTTTGAGAGGCGCGCTCGCGCATCCTGAATAATCACCCATATAAGTAGGGAGATAGAGCGATGAGAACCATACCCAAAGGCTGGCGAATTTCATTACGATTCGCCCGGCAGCTCTGCAAAATCGTTATGGCATGCGCAACGGCGTGCTTCTACTCAATACCCATTAACTACTACCATGTTGCTTTTGCTCAAACCACTTGCACCCAGCCTCCTTTGCTGGGCCGACAGAATACCTGGCCGCAAAACTCCGACATTACCGTAAACATTTCGGGGGACTTCGGCGACGCTCAGGGCCTTGCGGGGTGCATCCGTCAAGCATTTCTCAACTGGTCCAATAACCCAAACACAGCGGCAGGAGTTCGGTATAACTTCAACTTTAATGCCGCTCCTGCTGGGGGTCAGAACACGATCTATGTCGCACGGGTAACTCCACCCCCCATTACACCCGGTGTCCCGCTGCAGGCCCGAACGGATCCGACCTACAATAGCACCAACACTAATCTCCAAGCCGCGATAGTAAGAGTAGATCCCGCCGTAACTAACTGTACCGCTTTAGCCGAAGCAATGGCCCACGAGATCGGACATATGTACGGCTTGGATGATTGCAACACTTGTGCGCCCGGTACGTCGACCATGACGGGCTCTAACGGTATGAACGATGTAAGCATGGGTTCGACCAGTCCTATCGTCTGCGATGCTGAGCGGGCGCGCCAGGCAGGAACCTATAACCCAAATACAGCGCGTGCACCGCTACCCCGACAGGAAACCAACCCAGGCTATTCGGGTGGTTATAACAATCAGCCGTTTCAGGGTTATTACGGGCCGTACAACAGACAATGCTATGCGGCATTCATGGTCACCAGCTACTTTTCCTGCGGCTCCAGTGGATGCACGTACCTGGGCTCCACCAGCCAATTCATGGGAATCAACTGCTACTAAACGCCTGTAGGCGGAGGAAAAATGTCATGAAACGAAATTTCATCAAAAGACCATCAGCAGTAACACTGGTCGTGTTGAGTTCGGCCGCCCTCGGTATAGCTAGTATTGCTGGAGCAGGGATTTCACGCTCTCTAACAACTACTGCAACTACCGAAACCGCAAACAAATCTCAATTGGTTGCGGTTAAGACACAGGCCGCGCAGTCTCAAGTTCCTGTTTTGCCGGACCAGGCTAATGAGGTCGCTAAACTTGTCAATAAGAGTCATGCCGTGCTTTTAGCAACGGTCGTATCGAACCAGTGTCATTTGTCTGCGGACAAGCAGTCTGTCGTCACTGATTATCGCGTGGAAGCGAGAGACGTGCTAAAAGGCAACTTGAAATCAGGAGATACGACAACGGTGAGTATGGCAGGCGGTCTCGTGCTCTTTCATCCCGATGGTAGTGAAGTAACCAAAGACAAACCTTTGAAGGACGTGAAGAAGGATGAAGTTGTGACCGTCGCCGTTAACACGTCGCCAGCACCGCAGGTGCCGTTAACTGGTGTAAGTTCCACAAGAGCTGAAACTGCTTTTGAAAGTACGCCAATGATGAATGGACAATCGTACCTGCTTTTCCTGGTGCGCAAAAGTGAGGGGTTCGTCATCGCCTCAGGTGAAGGAGCAGTGCAGGCTGTTACTAACGCTGCGGATCCGGCGATGCCGAAGCTTCTTGGCGATGTACGTTTGGTAGTCTCAAGACAGAAATAATTACAAGGCTACTGATAACCTTCGTTCTCGAGCACGCAAGCTTCTGGCAGCCGCCACGAGCTCGGGCCAGTGGTAAAGTAACTGTCCGAACTTAAAGACGAGCTGTTGCGAGAGCTTGCGTGCTTCCTCATCGTTACGATTGCCAAGAAGATCCTGTGGCACGACGAAGCTCTCTTTGATCAAGGCTGTATGAAAGTGGTGTAAGTAATTTTCAACATCTGTGGCCCAGAAGGCTGGGATTCCCCGGTGGTGCTGCAAATAACCTTCCATTAATTGGATCGTGTCGCTGTGCATCCGCCACAACTGAACCCTTATAAACTCTTCAAAGTCCTCCTGCGGCATGGAAGCAATTTCCATTAAGTGTTTTCCGAAGGTTTGTAGCCTCCTGCTTACGTCCAAAACGACTCGTCCCATCTGAAATGAGATCAAGCCGGCTAAGATGATCTTATTCATATCAGTGCGTGCAGCACTCTCCTTGAGAAATGCGGGGTAGTAAGCTCTGGTCTCCATAGGAGAGTGAAGAACAGCCGTTGGCAGATGGCCAAAGTAGCCATCTTCGATGCATGCTCGTATCGTGAATCCGAAAATATCATCCTCGGCGCGCAACACCGGCATGAATGGAGGCAAGAGGGTTCGATTGTCATAACCAAAAGCGGCTGCAAAGAAGAAAGGATTGTCGGTGATACAAGCGCAGTCAACTGCACGTAATACTTCTCTGCTTGTAAATGCAGAGCGGTAAGTTGATTCGGATTCAAGTAAACGCCGGCGGGAGTCTGACTCAAGCAATAAGAACATTACCGGAGTCGGCATGGCGGAATCTCCAAAAACACCACCGACCGTTACTGGCACTTTACCTCGTTTGGCTGTCAGTTGTTGAATCTGAGCGGAATTCACCCGTTCAAAACTCAGTTCGCTATCCTCGAATTCAGCAATACATCCAGCCAGGGTTCGACCTAGCAACCGCTCATGGATAGATAACAGGTCCACTTTGGAGCGAGGCATGGATTTAAGAGTGGTTTCGCGATTGGGAAAGAACCAAAATCTTGTGAAGGTGCCTCTCGATTCAAAAGAAAGTTCATTGCGCGCACCGAAAGAGAGGGACACGTCGCACACGATGTCGTCATCAGTGCTAAAGACTAACTCGTCGACGGTATCCAAAAATAATGCGTTACGGTTTGCTCCAATTGGCGATCCAACTCGTTCGGTATCAAATAACGCAAAATTAACAACATCCGGTGGAAGTTCACTTTCTTTAACAAGCTCCTCAGCAAACTGCTCTCTTTCCATCAGGGCCGCATATCGTATTTCGACACCGTGAGCTTTCTTCATTGAGTGAAGCATTTCTACGGTTGTGCCTGTCGCGGCAGAACGCTGGAAATCGTCCATTACCACGAAGTCGTGTGTACGCCCATGTTGTTTGCTGTGCGCTATGTAACTGAGCAGGCAACGTTCCAGACTCTGAACGCGGTCGTGAGTTACAACACCTACGGATGAAATCTTTGGATTAACTTCAGGTTCGCCATGCTCGCAATAGAATTGTTTGAGTGAGCTTTCGGCAATGAGTAGACCCCGCCTCCTCAACTCCTGTAGTTGTGCAATAACAAATTGTTCTCGTAAATCCGCTGGGCCCGGCTGAACCATCTCAAGGAAGTTGTAACCGGATTGTGCATGCTCAGCTAAAGGTCTAAAGGTGGCGCAGACATTGAGGAGGTCGGTCGTGGGCGCAGGTAGCAGGTGCACCGAGCGATCGGTTTTGGAATAAACCAAATATCCGACACGTCCCGCAGGTAATGACACTAAATCCGTTCGACAAAAATTCTCAGGAATCGAGAATTGAAAATGTCTTTCCACAGCAATTGTCCCTTCGAGATGTCATTTTATAACACTCCGCTTCGTCACCGTCAGCTGTGACAGTTTCAAGCTGTGGTAGGTCGCATCTCGCGGTGATGTTTGCATCAACATCGAGAATTTCCGCCAGAGAATCGCCGACAGTCACTTCTTCGACGGCGCCATCTGCGTCCCGAAGAATTCGCACCTGGAGATTTGCTTAGCCATGACGATTGCTTATCTTAGATTGTCATTGCTGATGATGGAAGACGAACTACATGCCTACCTTCTTGGGCGACGTGAGTCGCGAAATGGATTAAGGGAGCAGTTAAGGATCTAGCAAGCACTAGTTCATGACCCTTTTGTACTTTTCAGGGAAAATTGGAACCAATTAATTGCCGGGCGCTATTGGAACCCATTAAGTTGCCGGAGCGGCAAATTAGTGGTTCAAGTTACAATCCAAATCTTTTAACTTTTGAATGCGAGTGGCGGAGGGGACACGACTCGGACCTGCAGAGCCTTACATCTTCTCGGAACTGTCTCACGCACGTGCTGGGTAGTTGCTGTCTGCTTTAGCTGGATCTATATTCAGTCTGTCAAGCAGCCGGGGAAAAATGTATGCAGCCCCCTGGACCAAAAGCAGAAACTCACAGTCCTCAAAAAAACGCTGCGGAATGCAGGCCAACGGAAGAGGCTCTGCGACAAAGCGAGGAACGGTGGCGATCCGTCTTTGAGAATTCTGCTATCGGCGTCGCCCTTACCGATCTGAATGGCCGCTTCCTCGCCACAAATCCCACTTTCCAAAAAATGCTGGACTACACGGAGTCGGAACTCCAAACACTTTCATTTCTCGAGATTACTCATGAGGAATATCACGAAGCCAACCGGGCTCTGGCTACGGAACTGCTGGAAGGGAAACGAGAACAGTTTCAAATCGAGAAGCAATATCGACGTAAGGATGGCCGTCTCATCTGGGTGAGCAACAACGTCTCTCTGGTTCCGGGAACGGAGAGCACGCCGCGATTGATGTTGGCGCTTTCCGAGGACATCACCGAACGGAAACAGGCAAAAGAAGCCCTGCAAAAAAGTGAGGAGGCACTGCGGAAGAGCGAGCAAAGGAAGCACAGCCTGCTCGAGATCAACAATGCCATCATAAATAAACTGACCCAGGAAGCGCTGTTTACTTCAGCCTATGAAGCTATTCGTCGCGTCGTCTCTTTCGACCGTGCTGCCTTCCTTCTTCACCAGCCGGAAACCAAAACCCTGAAGCTCGTGTCTATGGACAGCGACGAGTCTGAGTTCTTCCGTTTGGGAAAAGACTACGATCTACAAGAAACGCGCATCTCGGCGTGGGTTCTGGACCGCCAACAAGCAGTTGTTCGTGGCGATCTCGAAAAGGAACAACAGTCGGCGGGCGACCAGCGTCTGGTTGCTGAAGGTATTCAGTCGTATTGCGTCTTACCACTCGTAGCGATGGGCGATAGCATCGGCACATTTACAGTATGGAGCGAGACGAAGAACCGCTACTCCGAGGCAGATGCCGAGTTGCTACAGGAAGTCGCGAACCAGGTCGCGCTGGCAATCGCAAACATGAAGTCATACGAAGAGATCGCGTCCTTGAAAGCAAGGCTCGAGAAAGAGAATGTCTATCTTCAGGAGGAGATTCGCACCGAACATAACTTTGAGGAGATTGTGGGTAACAGTACAGCGCTGCTGGACCTTCTGAGACGAGTAGACCACGTCGCGCCCACTGATTCAAGCGTGCTGATCTACGGTGAAACGGGAACCGGGAAAGAGCTGATCGCGCGCGCAATTCACAACCGGAGCACGCGTAAAAGTCGTCCGCTGGTAAAGGTCAACTGTAGTGCGATCTCCGCCGGATTGGTGGAGAGCGAATTGTTTGGACATGTGAAGGGTGCTTTCACCGGCGCCTTTGAGCGACGCATCGGCCGTTTTGAATTGGCCGACGGCGGCACACTCTTTCTTGATGAAGTTGGTGAGCTGCCTTTGGAGACTCAGGTTAAGTTGCTGCGCGTTTTACAGGAACGAGAGTTCGAGCCCGTCGGCAGCAACCGTTCCGTGCGCGTAGATGTACGGATTATCGCGGCCACAAATCGAAGTCTTCGGGAATCTATTAATGCCGGCACTTTCCGCTCAGACCTCTATTATCGGTTGAATGTCTTCCCGCTGGAGGTGCCGCCGTTGCGTGAGCGTCGTGCCGATATTCCGCAGCTCGCCATGTTCTTCCTTTCTCGATGCTCGCGGAATCTCGGCAAAAGAATGGAGGGAATTTCCGCGGCCGCCACGGAACGGTTCAACAGCTACTCCTGGCCGGGCAATGTGCGAGAGTTGCAAAACGTTATCGAGCGTGCCGTGATTCTTTCACCTGGACCATTGCTCGAGGTAGACACGGATTTAATGAGCGTCATAACCTCCGACACTCTTCACGACATAACGTGGAAAGCAGCGGAGGTGGTCCAGCCCAGTGAGCCGGCTCCTGCCCTGAAGACTCTTGACGAAGTTGAGCGGGATTACATCTCCGCCGTGCTCCTGCAAACTCGCGGAGTGATAGAGGGCGCAAACGGCGCTGCTAAGACTCTCGGTATGCATCCGAATACGCTGCGACACCGAATGGAAAAATTGGGAATAAAACGCTCACCCACCGCATATCGTAGCTCCCCCGCCAAAGGCTAATCTCGTTAACTACTAAATACCGTGGACCACGTGCATGGCTCCTGCGCGGGTTACTCACCCACTTGTCCGCAAGTTCTCACAAACTCCAACTATTCGCATAAAACCGCGCCGCCAAACTCCCTCGCGGATGCATGGCATGCAATCTGCCCTGCAGCGACGCCGACATTCGCAGAGAGACGAATTCAATCTTGAAGATTACAGAAGCGACCTTTCGGTCGAAGAAAAGGAGCAATCATGAAGTTACCCCGGCTTATTTGCTGCGCATTAATTGCGCTGACGCTTTCCCAATTTCTGTCGGTGACCGGCGTGCGGGCACAGGTACGGCACACCATCATCGCCGCAACAGGTGAGGCCGCGCCTGCAGGCGGAAATTATTTCTCGTTCCTTAACACCCTGGCGGTGAATGCGCGCGGCCAGGTGACTTTTGATGCGCGCCTTGGCGGACCAAGCACATCGGGCGTGTTTGTTAACGACGGCAATACCACGTCCGCGATTGCGCTCGGCGGCAACCCTGATCCAACTGCCGGAAATTTCAACTTTGTCTCACATCCCTTCCTCACCACTCGCGGTGACGTGATCTTTGACACTGGTACGGGCATCTCCCGTGCTGACGGTAGAGGCACTGTTGCCCTCTTGCAGAACGGAGATGCTGCGCCGGGAGGCGGCAGTCTGACTCGCAACGCACACGATGCGAATTCTCAAGGGCTGATCGCCTTTGGAGCGTTCGTGACGGGAGGTGTCAATACCGAAGGCATCTTCCGTACTGACGGTACCCACACAGTCGCTATCGCGGTCGATGGTATCCCCGCTCCTAGCGGCGGAACCTTCCTCTTTTTCTCCACGCCAGTGATCGACGAATTCGGCCAGGTCGCCTTCTTTGCCGGCACGACCGGCGGATCCGCCGATTTCGGTATCTACCGAGGTGATGGAGAGAATATCACCACTATCTTTGCTGCCAATCAGACCGCACCCGGCGGGGGCACCTTCGTTGATTTTGGTGAGCCCGTTATCAATAGACATGGCCAGGTACTGGCGCTCGCGACTCTCGAAAACGCAGCGGGTCCCTTTGGTCTCATTCGCGGCGACGGGACGGATGCCGTGGCCATCGCCCTTTCGGGACATGCGGCTCCCAAGGGCGGAATCTACGCCACTGGCGTCAATATTCAGTTCTTTGGCGGCGGTTTGAATGACCGCGGTCAGGCAGTCTTCGCAGCTTTCCTGACAGGCGGCACCAGCCAGAGTGGCATCTTTCGCGGTGATGGCGCCACAACGACGCCCATCGCTCTCGAGGGCACGGCGGCGCCCGGCACGACCGGAACATTCGCTTCATTCGGAGACATAAAAATCGGGAATGACGGGCGCGTGGCCTTCATCGCGACACTGACGCTGGGAGTCGGTGGAGTGGATCTCTCAAACAACATTGGTATCTGGGTTGGCACTTCGGAAACAGATCTCCACTTGCTGGCGCGAACCGGCCAGCTCATTGCAGGTAAGACTCTGACAAGACCCTTGAGCCTCGGCCCACTTCAGATCAATAGCGAAAGGCCGATCGTCTGGCTCGGTCGCTTTGCCGACAATACAACAGCAATTGTCTCCTCTGATGTTGACTAACCGCACAACTGCTCCATCGGAAAGAGACACGTGAATGTTGATGATCACAAAAGTTGTTCAGTCAGATCGGGAAATCACACTGCAACTGGATGGTTCGGTCAGTGGTCAATGGATTGAGTTATTACGTGAGTCTGCCGCTTCTGTGTTGGCAGAAGGAATACGGCTCACTCTCGATCTGAAAAATATTTGCTTTATCGACTGTGAAGGACTTGCGCTTATCAAGAGCTTGATGGGCCAGGGAGTTCAACAGGTAAACGCTCCGCTCTTTGTAGCTGAACAGCTCAGGAAGTGTGAAGCTGCAGAAGGTGATTGAGCTCCATCGAGCTATGCTCGAGCAACTCGGGCTGCCGCAGAGGCAGCTCCATAACCCGCGCCCAAGGCGCGAAAGGAATATCATGAAATATATTGCACTCAAAAATCAGATCGCGTGTCGCATAGCGCTCATCGCGTGCAACGCTGCTCTTGCCGTGGGATTGATGGTCGCGCTACCGCAGTTCGCCCAAGCCCAAAGCGTCACACCACCAACCGTGCCGGACAACAAGCTACAGGTGGAACCGGGGAACGAAGCGTTCCTCCTGGGCCACGCCTTCGGCACCCAGAATTACGTTTGTAAGCCATCAGGCACTGGCGTCAAGTTTGTACTCTTCACGCCGGAGGCCACCCTGCTCAAAGACAATGATGATAGACAGATCACTACCCACTTTTTCAGTCCTAATCCGTTTGAACCGAACACTGATGCAACGGTGGTGGCCAATGGCCTGATTCGCGCCTCTTGGCAGGCCCGGGACAGCAGCACAGTCTGGGCCAAGGTACACCAACCCGATGGAGCGCTTACGGTCGACCCGAATGCGATTGCCTGGCTCCTGCTCGATGTGGTTGGAACCCAGGACGGACCTACTGGTGGTCGCACGTTATCCGACACCACCTTCATTCAGAGAGTGAACACAACTGGAGGTCTCGCACCATCAACCGGTTGTACGTCTTTAACTGACGTCGGTAATACGGCGTTTGTGCCTTACACCGCGGACTATTACTTCTACAGGAAACAGCACGGCAACAATTAGGATTTTCATTGCCAAAGTTGGGGAACCGGACGGCACACCCGTCCGGTTCTTAGATCACCCGCCGGAACAGGTCCGGGTAGTCCAGCACGATGCCATCTTCGTCCACAGGAAGCTCCGCACGGAAACCATTGCCATCGAGATTTTCGAAAAGGTAGAGCCGGTCTGCCAGCCGTGTATACGCCTGCGGTTGCGGTTGAATCGCCAGATCGGGCGCGAAGACCCAGGCCATGCGGAACTCTCGCCGCTCACCTACAGCCATCGGCTCGCGCCAAATCGGGAAGCTGTTGGTGAAGGGGGTGGGCCAGATATCGATATCTGTGCAGCCATCAAGCTCGACGATGGCCCGGCCATCGCCGTGTCGCCAGTGACCCTGTCCATCCGTTTTCAGAGTCAATGATCGGGTGAAGCTCTCCGTCGCGACGACCATCTCGGCATCGCCGAGCCGCCACAATTCGTCCCAGGTGAGACGATAGGTAAGCCGAAATGGACCATGCTGCTCATCGAACGCGAGGATGATGCTATCAGCCACGTGCTCTGCGAGGAGCAGGTGCTCCAGTCCCACGCCCTCTCGGTCTTTGTTCCAGATGGACGTCCAGCAGATCGTGCGACACCGTGAATTTGCCATCAAGACTCCGTTGACCGAATTCTACTTGTAACGTGCGAGCAAGATCATCTTGACAGTCTCACAGAAATCCGTACTATATCGTTTGACGATATATCCGGTGCGGATACAGTGTCGTCGAATCAAAATAAGAACCTGTTCCGAGGAGGCTGCTATGCGACGATTGTTTACATTGCAGAGAGACGTAGTGTTGCTTTTTTCAATGACGATACTCTGCCTTAATCTCGCGCCGCGAGCTCAAGCGCAGACACCTGACACCGTTTCGTTAATCAACGAGTACATGGACGCCCTCGTCAAAGCCGGCAAGTTCAACGGCTCGCTTCTCATCGCACGTGACGGCAAAGTTGTCGTGAGTAAAGGTTATGGAATGTCGAACTTCGAACTCGACGTCCCGAACACGCCGCAGACAAAATTTCGCATCGGCTCAATCACCAAGCCCTTCACCGCAACGGCGATAATGCTCCTGCAGGAACGTGGGAAGTTGACTGTACAAGACTCGATTTGCAAATACGTGGCTGACTGTCCGGTAGGTTGGCAACAAATAACGCTTCATCATCTGTTGAGCCACACCTCCGGACTCGCGAAACACGATAAAGCAGCCGATTACCTGAAGACAGCGATGATGCCGATGAGCGTGATGCAGTTGATCGACAGCTTCAAAAATAAACCCGCGGATTTCAAGCCAGGTGAGAAATTCGACTATAACAACAACGGCTACATTCTCCTGGGCTACGTGATCGAAAAAGTATCAGGACAGTCTTACGAAACGTTTCTCAGGGAGAACGTCTTTGTTCCGCTGAACATGACAAACAGTGGTTACGATCGGCACGACCCGATAATAAAGAATCGCGCTGCCGGCTATCTGCGACCTGACGATCGAGTCGGCGGCAGTCTGATGAATGCGGTTTACATCGATCAGTCGCAGTCATTCTCGGCTGGAGCGTTGTATTCGACGACTGAAGACCTCTTGCGGTTGGACCAGGCGCTTTACGAAGGCAAGTTTCTGTCAGCCAAAAGTCAGGAATCGATGTTCGCGCCGGCGATCGGTGAATATGGACCAGCGCCAACTTACGGTTACGGCTGGTATATCAATCAGCAATTCAACCGTCGAGCGATTTCGCACCCGGGAGGAGTGCCTGGTTTCACTTCCATGATTACGCGTTTTCCAAATGATAAGGTCGTAATTATTCTGCTTGGAAATCTGGAAAACTCACAAGTTATTCGGGCCAGCAAAGATCTGGCAGCCATTATTTTCGGGGAGAAGTACGAGATTCCAAGAGAGCGAACAAGCGTCAAGATCAATCCAAAGATTCTCGAGGTTTATGTCGGAGACTACGAAGACCGTCCGGGCAGAATTACCAGCATCCTTGTTGAGAACGACACTCTAATGCTGAAGTTAGCCGGGCAGCCGGTGGGTATGCCTTTGCTGGCCGAGTCCGAAACACAATTTTTCCATCCGGTTCAAGACATCCAGATAGCCTTCATCAAGAATGCGAACGGGCAGGTCGTCGAGGCGATCTTGCGACTCAATGGGCGGGAGTTTCATGCGAAGAAAGTAAAGTAATGATTACAACACAAACAGCCGTCACCAGGAACGAGCCGATAAACAAGAGGATGATTCTTTTCATTCAGCTAATAAACGCACTCTCATTTCACCTAAGCTCGATTGCGCCCTCGAAGATCGCCACCAGTGCCGGACTCAACCCATGCTCGATTTCAACTTCAAGTCGCAGCCAATTCAAATGCTTTCTGATTAACTCGGGCTCAGGGTGCTCGATGTGAAGTTGGACCAGCGGTGGACCAGTTATCGCGGAGTCGGCTGGATGCTGGCTGGAGTTCCATTCGATCAGGAATGGTACGAGTCCGACGCCTTGTACCAGTTGCGGTTCTGTCAGTTGCCACGAGAGTGTTGTTCCCTCCGGAGTCTTTCGGGCTCCAGCTCTCACAGCTCCCACTTTTGCATTCGGCGAGATTTCTTTCACGAAGGCTTCAAGGTCGTCTACACGCACGGCCCAGGTAATGAGTTTGGGTGCAGTTAACTGATCGATGCCAAACCAGACGGGCCTAGTTTCAGGCTGCAAAGGATCCGGACCGATAATTTCCAGGTAAGCCTTGGGCCCAATTGAGATCAGCGCGTTGTGCGTGCCTCTCCCGGGATGTTGGCCACCGGCTGACGCACGCACACCAAGTCGGCTCTCGAGATCACGACAAGTCGCCTCCAGATCGGGAGTCGCGTAGACAAGATGATCGAGTAGAGCTTCTCGCAAGAGCCACATTGTACTCAATTGCCGCGAATCTTCTTCATCGTCTTTGTTTACGGTGGGTTGCTTGCAAAGTGTGAAGCGGGGCGATCAATCAACTTTGCGGAACGTTCCTACTATTCAGGCGTTTACGATGTCAGGGCGACCGTGCGACAGTAAACCAAAGGGTCTACACAAAACTATTGGCGCCCCTCACAATATGCACAACTCATTGCGTTCGCGAAATTGCAGGAACTACTCCCGTCAAGAAATCACGATCAACCTTCAACTGGTGATGCTGCTCGTCGTTTGCCTCCTCGGCGTAATGCCGCGTGGGGTATTGGCGCAATCGAAGCCCACTGGATCTGAAAAGTCTCCGCTCTGTAACCGAGACAACGCAGTCGAGATGATCAAGCAGCAGATTGATCTCACTAAGACTTTCAAAAATTCTATCCAACGCATTGCTGTTCTTATTCGAGCAGCGGATCTGTTATGGCCTTACGAGCGGGACAGGGCGCGCGCAGTTTTTATTGAAGCCTTTGAATTAGCGAGAGAGAATGAAAAAGAGAACGAACAGAAAGGCCCTCGATCGTTAATCCTGAGATTGCAAATTCCCGATCAGCGATATGTCGTCATTCGTGCGGTTGCCAAGCGCGATTCCGCATGGGCGAAAGAGTTGATGCGGCAAATGCTGAAACCGGATACCGGAGCTGGAGAGACATCCTCAACTAAAAACTCATTTAACGACTTATTGACAGCGGAAAGGTTGCTGGATTCCGCAAATCAAGTGATCTCTACGGATATCAACGCAGCCTTTAATCTTGCCAGGACCAGTCTGAATTATCCGGCTAGTGGCACGCTAACACGTTTTCTATATCGACTTGCTGAAGTTAATCAGCAAGCGGCCGATCAATTCTACAGTCAGGCACTCGCGGCTTACCGCGACAAACCCCTGCGAGAAATTCTCTACTTGCAGGCATATCCGTTCGCCTGGCGCGAGACGGACAACACTCCGATTTTCGAATCTTATGTGGTTCCGGCCAATTTCGTGGCCAATCAATCTCTGCAACGGCAGTTCGTTCAGGTTCTGCTGCGTCGAGCGCAACAAGCACTGGAAACACCATTGGACCAGGGCGACACCTATCGAGATCCGCGCGGAACTTTGTTCCCTGGCACAGTCCGTCTGATGCAAGGCTTGATTGAACTCGAACCTCAGGTCCGAGAGTCTCTACCTGATTTATTGCCGGCGTTGACGCAGGCACGAGAGAAGATTCTGGTGGCCCTTCCGGTCGACACTCAGAAGCTACTTGTGCAACCCGGCCGCGAGGTTTCCATTACGCAGGAAGAAACCTTTGACGAACAGATCGAGGCGGCACAGAAAGTACCCGATATAAACCGGCGCGACGAACTGATTACTTTGACAATTTTGAGTAACGCAGCCGATCCACAGAGTCTGGGGGACGTAATTCAAGCCATTGACAAGATCAGCAACTCGAATCTGCGCATACGTTTACAAGAGTGGATCTACTTTCGCCGCGCCACAGCCGCAGTCAAGGACAAACAACTTGAAGAGGCCGAGAAACTTGCCTCTCAGATTGAAGATCAGGAGCAACGCGCTTATCTTCACCTCGAGATCGCAAAGGGCTTATTGAAGAGGAATGAGACTCATGCGCGCGAGGTGCTTGACGAAGCAATAAACGAAGCAAAAAGAGCCGGCACAACAATTTTTGCCGCACGCACACTGCTGACGGCTTCCAATCTCTACGTCAAAATCGATCCTGGCCGAGCAATCTCACTTTTGACAGAAGCTATCAATTGCATCAATCGCATCGAGGCTCCGGATTTTTCGAGTGATAATCAAACTCAGGTAAAGATGGTTGAAAAAAAGGGCAGGCCGGGCCAGTATCCTCTCCGGTTCTACATGCCGGGATTAGATCCGGAACGTGCGTTCCGTGAAATGGCAAAGATCGATTTCGACACGTCGCTGTCTCAAAGTAGCGCTCTAACTGACAAGCTTCAGCGCGCCATATCGACGCTTGCGTTAGCAGAAGCGTGCTTGCAGCAAGCGCAGCCACAGCCTAAAGCAAAGCTCAGGAAGAGCGCAGAGCTTTAAGCTCGCCAATACCAGAATACTGGTATCGCCCGATGCCCAGTATTCCGGTAATTCTCAAATAGGAGAAAACTCCAGTGAAAAGAATCGGTTTTGCGTTAATCCTTACGTGCGTTTTGTCTGTCTCAGCGCTGGCGGGAGATATACCAACGGCTGGAGCGCCCGCACCAGCTTCGCCACCGCCCGCAACGCAGAGCAGCAACATTGCCACAACGATCCTTTTGACTGTTCTCGGCCTGATGCGTTAAGGCGTTTGGCGGTCTAAATAAGAGAGTCCGATCCTGCTTAAGCGGGACGCGGAAGTGTGTCCGCGTCCGATACTACAATGCTGGTGACTGCGGGCTGGGAAACGATTCCTGCACTCTTACAAGCTCAGTTCTTCGGAGGCTCCTGCGCTGCGATTATCTCCATCGCCTCAACCAACACTCTGCTGAGCGGTTTTCCGAGAGTACGCCCGACGCTGGTGTTCACTTGCACGGCAATCGCGACTTTATGCTTCGGGAAATACATCATGTCGGTCAAGTATCCGGGGAAGAAGCCGCTGTGGCCGTAAGATGTGCCAAGTGACGTTTTGCCAATGATTACACCGAGACCATACCTCCTTTCACGTCCGAGCATCGGAGCTGGAACACCATCGAGCACTTGTGGCAGCAGATCAGGCGAGAATGCTTTGCCCTCGTAAATCATCTTGGCCCAACGCGCCAAATCGCGCGCCGTCGAAGCGTAGCCGCCACCGGTCCACTCAAATTGCGGATTGATCGTAAACTTCCCGTTGACGATCATTGCGTCCGTGCTGCCAAATTGATTGTTTGGACCACCATAACCCTGGACCACGCCTTTCAATCTCGGCCCATCCTGCGGAATCGTGTCAGTTAATTTCAGAGGTTTGAGGAGTCGTCGGTTTACTTCATCGTAGAACTTTCTGCCAGTTACTTTTTCGATGATCATTCCCAACACGATGTAGTTCGTGTCGGAATAGTTCCAACCTTTGCCGGCTTCGAATGGCGGCCGTTCATCAAGCAAATAAGCGATAAGCTCCGCGGGCTTCCATATCTTTTCCGGGTTCGCGGTCAGATCTTTCGTGAACTGCTGTCTGAATTCATAGCGCACCAGACCACTCGAGTGATTCATCAACTGCCGTACGGTGATGTCTTTGGCATTCGGCAGACGCGAAAACCATTGTTCACGTCCGAGGTACTTTTCAATCTTGTCATCCAATCCGATCTTGCCTTCTTTGATCAACTGCAAAGCAGTTGCGGCGGCAAATGTTTTACCCACACTCCCAGCCAGCATTCGATCGGTTGGCTTCATCGGCGTTTTTGCTTCGCGATCTGAAAATCCGACAGCAAGACCGAAGGATTTGCCATTCGCCAGCACGACGCCGAGTGTGGCGCCAGGAAAGCTTCCCGCTTTGTGCCATTCCTCCAGTTTGAGTTGAAGCGCCGTTTCGAGCGCAGTGTTATTGGCGACGCTTTTCTGCGCCTGAGCCGCAACACTCAAAAGCAGACAGACAACGACGAAGTTAATTGTTTTCCGCATTCTTGTGTCCTAATCTACGATGGTTGTAAGGTCTAAGTGCGCGCTAATCGTACTCCTGGACCCATTCAGCTACAAGGGCACATTTGAAGAGAAGGATGAACTCTTATGCGTAGAAAAAACTTCTTGTTCGTTTTCATTGTTATCGCGTTTCTCTCAAGTGCGACCTGGGCCCAGGTTCCCGACAAAGAGAAGGTTGTCGCCGGCGCTGAACGAGCGTTCGAGAAGGTTACCAAAGCATACGTTGGACCAGCACCCGGCTGTGCCGCCGCGGTGTCACTCAACGGAGAAACAGTATTCGAAAAGGCGTTCGGACTTGCCGAGCTGGAGCACAATGTTCCGAACACACCTCAAACGATTTTTGAGTCAGGCTCAGTTGCGAAGCAGTTCACCGCTGCGTCGCTCGTACTCCTGCAACAGGATGGAAAGCTCAGTCTCGACGATCCGGTCAGGAAATACATTCCCGAACTGCCCGATTACGGTTCGCCGCTGACGATCAGGCATCTGTTAAATCACACTTCCGGTCTGCGCGACTGGGGCACAGTTATGAGCCTGACCGGCGCGGGCCGAGGCGATCGAGTTATCACTCAGGATCTCGCACTCGACATCATCACTCATCAGCGGGCACTCGACTTCACGCCCGGTTCGGAATACTCATATTCAAACAGTGGCTACAATCTTGCAGCGATAATCGTCGAGCGTGTTTCAAAACAGAAGTTCCCGGCCTTCGTCGAGGAGCGTCTATTCAAACCACTCGGCATGAAGAACAGTTCGTGGCGAGACGACTACCAGCGGATAGTCCCGGGCCGCGCCCAGGCGTATGCGCGTCAAGGCAATGGACCATGGCGACTCAATATGCCTTTCATGAATGTTTATGGAAACGGCGGCATGCTCACCACCGTCGGCGATTGGATGAAATGGAACGCAATGCTTGATTCGCAATCACTGGGTGCGCCTCTCGTCGCTGCCCTCGAAACTCGAGGAGTGCTGAATGATGGCCGGAAGATCGCCTACGCGCTTGGGCTCACTGTCGATACGTACAAGGGACTGAAAGACGTCTCGCACGGCGGCGCGACTGCCGGCTATCAAACTTTCCTGGCGCGTTATCCGGACAAAAAGGTTTCGGTCGGTGTCATGTGTAACGGCACGTCGCCAAGCGCAGGAGGAATTGCCGCAAGCATAACGGATGAAATCTTTGGGCCATTTTCCGAAACCGCCAAAACCGAACCAGCGAAGGTTTCAGAAGACGAGTTGAAGAAGTTTGTCGGCATCTGGCGAAGTGAAAAGACCCATGCTCCGGCACGATTCGTTATCGAGAACGGCGTGTCGCGATGGAGCGGCGCGCGCCTCGTGCCGATGGGAGGCGGGCAGTTCACTGCCGGCGACAATCAATTGAGGTTTACGTTCGACAAGGACGGCAAACCGATGTTTGCTGAAACTGTCGATACAGACGGTGAAGTCAGACGTTTCGTTCCGGAAAAGGAGTGGACGCCAACGCCGGCAGACCTCGCATCATTTAAAGGAGATTGGCTTAGTGAAGAGGCTGGCGCGACATTCACTGTCGCTGTTGACGCTGACAAGGCGTTCATCAAACAGCGACCAGCAACGAGTTTGCCGATGCAGCCGATATATAAGGACCATTTCAGCGTGGGAGGCGGATACGTCATCTGGTTCACACGGGACAAAAATGGAAAGGTCGATAGCATGCACGTCGGCGCCTCACGAATGCGTGACATGCTGTTCGAACGCGTGAAGTAGTGGTTGACTTTCGATTAAAACTCTAATACACAGACGACATCATGGTTTCCTCCGGCCGCACGATCATCTGTGTTCTCCTCCTCCTGAGTGCCGTTATCAGTGCGAACGCACAGCCGGCAGTCGATAAAGCTTCGGCCTCATCGATTAGCGGCAAGGTGACGATTGGCGGCAAAGGTGTCTCGGGAGTGGTTGTAGGATTATCTATCGAGACTCTTTCCAGCAGCATTTATATTACTCGACTGAAAGCCGTCACCGACGAAGACGGGAACTATCGAATCAAAAACGTGCCACCCGGAAACTATCGGGTGTTGTTATCAGCGCCTGACTATGTTCCAGGCGATGGAATTACGCCTGTAATTGTCGGCAAAAACGAAACCGTCGAGAATATCAACATCACGTTGATTCGCGGTGGCGCGATTACGGGTAAAGTTACTGACGCGGATGGCCGTCCCGTAGTAGAAGAACAGGTTTTCTTCTCCTCAAACACGCCAGGCCGTGTGTTTCCCTACCTGCGAACGATTCTCACAGACGACCGCGGTGTTTACAGAGCTTTTGGCCTGCCACCGGGTCGCTACACGGTGTCCGCAGGAAAAGACTCGATATCTTCTTTTGGCAGAGCATCGGGCGGGCACCCGCGGACGTATCACCCCAGCACTCTTAACGAAACAGAAGCTACGACAATCGATGTCGACGAAGGAAGCGAGTCGACCAACGTCGATATCATGTTCGGCCGCGAGTTGATCAAGTATGCCGCACGTGGTCGCATTATCGATGGTGATACATCTCAGCCGTTACCGAATAGACACATCGGAATCCAGTTGTTCTTCGAGGCTGGTGGCGCCACTGGCAGCGTCTCACAAGGCACCGCAGCAGAGTCGACAAAAGACGGTGAATTCAAGATCGAGAATCTGCCTCCCGGAAAATACGCTGTTTATCTGGAATCGCAAACGGACTCCGAACGTCGCTCCGAGCCGGTACGTTTTGAGGTGATCGATCAAGACGTTGAAGGGTTATTAATTAAAACGTCAACAGGAGGATCGGTCTCGGGGGTAGTTGTTCTCGAGGGCACGCAGGATCCGAACGTAAGAGCGCTTCTGGTTGGAAATCAAATCCTCGCATCCGTCTCGAACAAGTTCGACGGACGGACAATGCCTTCCGGGAACATCAATCCGGATGGAAGCTTTCGTCTGACTGGTTTGCCGGCGGGACGTCTCATGTTCCAGCTTCAACAAACGCGAAACGACCTGCGACTCGTGCGCATCGAGCGCGACGGAATTGTTTACCCTCGTGGAATCGATATTAAAGAACGAGAGCAGATTACGGGTTTGCGAGTTGTCTATAGCTATGCGAATGGAAAAATTCGCGGAGTGCTGAAAGTACCAGAAGGTTTGGAACTTCCACCGCCGGCCCGAGTTATTGTTTTGGTTATGAAGACCGAGGAGCCGACGTTCTACAACTGGGTCGCCGAAGTAGATGCTCGCGGGCACTTTCTTGCTGAAGGTTTGGCTCCGGGAACGTACGAGCTCAATGCTGCTATTGCTGGTATACCAGGCGATCGGCGGCCGAGAATACTGCGACCGGCGCAGACGGTCGTAGTTACTAATAGTGCGATAGCTGACGTCACGCTCACAGTTCAGATGCCGAAGAGTGGGCCATGATCGGTAGCGTAATGATCACATCTCATCGGCGCCATCGCAGTGGGGGAGCTTTCCTGATCCTCTTATTCGCACTCTGCGCGAACGCTCAAAGGGGATCGCAGCCGGCAACCGCTAAAGTAGAAGTGAAGGCTGGCGTCATCGCCGGCAGAGTAGTTAATGAAAATGGCGAACCTCATGTGAATGCCGATGTTTGGGTCCGGCCAGTCACTCCGGAAGGACTTCCAGGTACACAGACCACCACAAACCGCGCGGGAGTTTTCAAGGTGAGTGGCCTCGCGAGTGGTTCGTACACGGTGTCGGCCGAGGTGCCTGCCCACATACCGAAGACTCTCACGAAGCCAATCGTTTATAAGGACGGAGACCTCGTTACCTTGACGTTGATGAAGGGCGGGGTTGTCACAGGAACCGTTACCAACGTCAAGGGGGAACCAATCGTCGCGATTGGTGTTCGCGTTCGGATGGTGCGTGATGAGAGCGGCCGAAGCTATGAGTCCTTCGGTAGATACTTCGACAACACAACTGACGATCGAGGCGTCTATCGAGTTTACGGCCTGCCGACGGGAACTTACGTCGTATCGGCTGATGGCAGCCTTGATAATAATCATCCCTCTCTGCGCGCAAACGTAAATGGGTTCGCTAACGATCTACCTACCTATGCGCCGTCGTCGAACCGCGAAGGCGCAGACGAGATCAATGTGCGAATAGGGGAGGAAGTAAGCGGCGTCAACATCCGCTATCGCGGTGAGCGTGGCAGCACAATCAGCGGCATGCTAAATGGATTGCGAGAGGACAACAGAGGGTACTACGTGACATTGACTTCCACCGTGGAGGGCGGACCTCGATGGTCCAACCAGTTTCAAGGACCGGGTAGTGAGTTTGCTTTGGACGGCATACCGGACGGCGAGTATCACCTGGACGCTATGGCGTATTGGAACGATGGCACTCGCAGACTTTCCGAATCGATATTTTTGAAGGTTAGTGGCGCAGATATTGAAGGACTCGAGCTCACGCCCGCTCCGTTAGCTTCGATTGACGGTCGCGTAGTTCTGGAAGCATTAAAGTCGCCTCCACCTGAGTGTACCGATACGCGTCAACCGCAGTTATCGGAAATGTCCCTCACTGCGTGGCACAGGGTAACTGAAGGCGCCAAGAAAAAGCCGCAGTTCGTCGTGAGGGCACGCGGGCCTTTGGCGCCCAACGCGCAGGGGAAGTTTACGTTCCCGGATGTCGCGGCGAGTGAGTATTACTTTGCAATGCGGTTCTCAATCCAACAGTGGTTTCTGCAGTCTATTGCTTTCGTGCCGCCAAACGGAAAGCCGAACGACGCCACGCGCACATGGACCACAGTCAAACCCGGAGATCAGCTCTCAGGCTTGACGTTTACGCTTGCGCAAGGGGCGGGTGTAGTTCACGGTGAGATCACGCTCGCGGAAGGGCAAACACTTCCGGAGAAATTAGTTGCTTTCCTGATTCCGGCTGAACCTGAGAGAGCGGACGAGGTGTTACGCTACTACGCGGCTCCAGTGAGTGCGGCGGGAGGGTTTTGGCTGCCTAATGTGGCGCCGGGGCGTTATTGGCTATTGGCCCAGCCCGGCACCGATGACACTCGAAACGAGGTGAGCAAGATACGATTGCCCGATGGGGCCGAAACTCGATCTACGTTGCGTCATGCAGCTAAGACGGAAATCGAAGTAAAACCCTGCCAGGACGTTACCTTCCGGTTGCCCCTGTAACCATCAGCAGTTTGCAGAAAACTCCTACATAGCCGCGAAGCAGGCGTAAGCATAAAGCCTGGGGCGCAAGCCCCCCAGGACCAATTAAAAGAAGCGAGTGAACCCGCGTAAGCGGGCGGCTTACGATTGGCCGGGCAATGTTCGCGAAATGGAAAATGCGATCGAGCGCGCCGTCGTTCTCGGTAACTCAGAGGTGATTGTGCCCGAAGATCTTCCGGAATCCCTTTTGGCGACCAGCCCTGCGCCACAGAACTTGTCGAACTATTACGAAGCGGTGAATGAGATGAAGAAGAAGTACATCCTCCAGGCCATCGAACAGTCAAACGGTAACTTCACCGCTGCGGCCAAACTCCTCGGTATCCACTCGACGAACCTTCATCATTTAATTCGCACTCTCGGTTTGAGAGATTCAGTGAGTGGCGGTTAACGCAAGTGACAACTTTTTACAATTCAGCAGCGAATGATGGGAGCTTTCTGCCGGTTCTCGATGTATGCTCTCGTCCAGTATGTTTCGCGCTGCAATCAGGAAACTATCGCTGCGACAGAAGTTGATGCTCCTGGTTTCGGTAGGCATGTTACTTCCGATCCTCATATTGACTTACATGCAGTATCGATCGCTCGCGGAGCTCCAGAGCAAAACCAAAGGCGCATTCAAGGACAACCTGCGACAGGGATTGCCTATCGTCGAGCACCAGATGAAACAACGCCTTGAGGACATCGCAGCTCAAACCTTGAACCCGATCGGCAGCATGCACCTTTCATCTGCGGAAGAGTATTTCGCAGGCGTAAAGCGTTCCCATCCTGAGATCGAAGAGATCTTTGCATTCGACTACTCGGGCGATCGTCAGAAAGCAACTGCGTATGTGTATTCAAACAAGTTCGAGAAAGTCGCTCAGGCAGGATTCACGCCTGCACAGTCGCACACTCTGTCTCTGTTTGAAAAGTCGCGGATCGCCCAAAGTTTTCTCGATGGTAATCGCAAGTATTTATTCGTACATGATTCCCCGGGAGCATATCTGTTTTATCCGTTGACGGCTCCAACAGGTTTTGCGGGTGTCTTTCTAAACGAACGTTTTGTCAGCGATGATTTGATCGCCTTTCCAGCACATTGGGATCCTAAGCTTAGAATTCCACGTGGACAAGTTGTCGCGGCCGCTTCTATAGTGTCACCTAAATACTAGTGACTCCAGCGTAACTGGACTGGCCACAGTTAGGCCGCAAATGTAATCACACTGGCTCACCTTCGGGTGGGCCTTTCTGCGTTCGCGAGTGGACCCGATAAGCTCATGGAGCGGCGTAACCGTCGCACAGGAAGGACAGAGAAAGCGCGGATCTGGGAAGTGACGGACAGAACGGTCAGGACCTGGATTGGGGAGGCGGTTGCCGCCGCTGCTGCTGACGGTGTGACGTTCTCTGTTCCGGTCACACCACATACGTTCCGCCATTCCTATGCGATGCACATGCTGTATGCCGGTATACCGCTGAAAGTTCTGCAAAGCCTGATGGGACATAAGTCCATCAGTTCAACGGAAGTCTACACGAAGGTTTTTGCGCTGGATGTGGCTGCCCGGCACCGGGTGCAGTTTGCGATGCCGGAGTCTGATGCGGTTGCGATGCTGAAACAATTATCCTGAGAATAAATGCCTTGGCCTTTATATGGAAATGTGGAACTGAGTGGATATGCTGTTTTTGTCTGTTAAACAGAGAAGCTGGCTGTTATCCACTGAGAAGCGAACGAAACAGTCGGGAAAATCTCCCATTATCGTAGAGATCCGCATTATTAATCTCAGGAGCCTGTGTAGCGTTTATAGGAAGTAGTGTTCTGTCATGATGCCTGCAAGCGGTAACGAAAACGATTTGAATATGCCTTCAGGAACAATAGAAATCTTCGTGCGGTGTTACGTTGAAGTGGAGCGGATTATGTCAGCAATGGACAGAACAACCTAATGAACACAGAACCATGATGTGGTCTGTCCTTTTACAGCCAGTAGTGCTCGCCGCAGTCGAGCGACAGGGCGAAGCCCTCGGCTGGTTGCCCTCGCCGCTGGGCTGGCGGCCGTCTATGGCCCTGCAAACGCGCCAGAAACGCCGTCGAAGCCGTGTGCGAGACACCGCGGCCGGCCGCCGGCGTTGTGGATACCTCGCGGAAAACTTGGCCCTCACTGACAGATGAGGGGCGGACGTTGACACTTGAGGGGCCGACTCACCCGGCGCGGCGTTGACAGATGAGGGGCAGGCTCGATTTCGGCCGGCGACGTGGAGCTGGCCAGCCTCGCAAATCGGCGAAAACGCCTGATTTTACGCGAGTTTCCCACAGATGATGTGGACAAGCCTGGGGATAAGTGCCCTGCGGTATTGACACTTGAGGGGCGCGACTACTGACAGATGAGGGGCGCGATCCTTGACACTTGAGGGGCAGAGTGCTGACAGATGAGGGGCGCACCTATTGACATTTGAGGGGCTGTCCACAGGCAGAAAATCCAGCATTTGCAAGGGTTTCCGCCCGTTTTTCGGCCACCGCTAACCTGTCTTTTAACCTGCTTTTAAACCAATATTTATAAACCTTGTTTTTAACCAGGGCTGCGCCCTGTGCGCGTGACCGCGCACGCCGAAGGGGGGTGCCCCCCCTTCTCGAACCCTCCCGGTCGAGTGAGCGAGGAAGCACCAGGGAACAGCACTTATATATTCTGCTTACACACGATGCCTGAAAAAACTTCCCTTGGGGTTATCCACTTATCCACGGGGATATTTTTATAATTATTTTTTTTATAGTTTTTAGATCTTCTTTTTTAGAGCGCCTTGTAGGCCTTTATCCATGCTGGTTCTAGAGAAGGTGTTGTGACAAATTGCCCTTTCAGTGTGACAAATCACCCTCAAATGACAGTCCTGTCTGTGACAAATTGCCCTTAACCCTGTGACAAATTGCCCTCAGAAGAAGCTGTTTTTTCACAAAGTTATCCCTGCTTATTGACTCTTTTTTATTTAGTGTGACAATCTAAAAACTTGTCACACTTCACATGGATCTGTCATGGCGGAAACAGCGGTTATCAATCACAAGAAACGTAAAAATAGCCCGCGAATCGTCCAGTCAAACGACCTCACTGAGGCGGCATATAGTCTCTCCCGGGATCAAAAACGTATGCTGTATCTGTTCGTTGACCAGATCAGAAAATCTGATGGCACCCTACAGGAACATGACGGTATCTGCGAGATCCATGTTGCTAAATATGCTGAAATATTCGGATTGACCTCTGCGGAAGCCAGTAAGGATATACGGCAGGCATTGAAGAGTTTCGCGGGGAAGGAAGTGGTTTTTTATCGCCCTGAAGAGGATGCCGGCGATGAAAAAGGCTATGAATCTTTTCCTTGGTTTATCAAACGTGCGCACAGTCCATCCAGAGGGCTTTACAGTGTACATATCAACCCATATCTCATTCCCTTCTTTATCGGGTTACAGAACCGGTTTACGCAGTTTCGGCTTAGTGAAACAAAAGAAATCACCAATCCGTATGCCATGCGTTTATACGAATCCCTGTGTCAGTATCGTAAGCCGGATGGCTCAGGCATCGTCTCTCTGAAAATCGACTGGATCATAGAGCGTTACCAGCTGCCTCAAAGTTACCAGCGTATGCCTGACTTCCGCCGCCGCTTCCTGCAGGTCTGTGTTAATGAGATCAACAGCAGAACTCCAATGCGCCTCTCATACATTGAGAAAAAGAAAGGCCGCCAGACGACTCATATCGTATTTTCCTTCCGCGATATCACTTCCATGACGACAGGATAGTCTGAGGGTTATCTGTCACAGATTTGAGGGTGGTTCGTCACATTTGTTCTGACCTACTGAGGGTAATTTGTCACAGTTTTGCTGTTTCCTTCAGCCTGCATGGATTTTCTCATACTTTTTGAACTGTAATTTTTAAGGAAGCCAAATTTGAGGGCAGTTTGTCACAGTTGATTTCCTTCTCTTTCCCTTCGTCATGTGACTTGATATCGGGGGTTAGTTCGTCATCATTGATGAGGGTTGATTATCACAGTTTATTACTCTGAATTGGCTATCCGCGTGTGTACCTCTACCTGGAGTTTTTCCCACGGTGGATATTTCTTCTTGCGCTGAGCGTAAGAGCTATCTGACAGAACAGTTCTTCTTTGCTTCCTCGCCAGTTCGCTCGCTATGCTCGGTTACACGGCTGCGGCGAGCGCTAGTGATAATAAGTGACTGAGGTATGTGCTCTTCTTATCTCCTTTTGTAGTGTTGCTCTTATTTTAAACAACTTTGCGGTTTTTTGATGACTTTGCGATTTTGTTGTTGCTTTGCAGTAAATTGCAAGATTTAATAAAAAAACGCAAAGCAATGATTAAAGGATGTTCAGAATGAAACTCATGGAAACACTTAACCAGTGCATAAACGCTGGTCATGAAATGACGAAGGCTATCGCCATTGCACAGTTTAATGATGACAGCCCGGAAGCGAGGAAAATAACCCGGCGCTGGAGAATAGGTGAAGCAGCGGATTTAGTTGGGGTTTCTTCTCAGGCTATCAGAGATGCCGAGAAAGCAGGGCGACTACCGCACCCGGATATGGAAATTCGAGGACGGGTTGAGCAACGTGTTGGTTATACAATTGAACAAATTAATCATATGCGTGATGTGTTTGGTACGCGATTGCGACGTGCTGAAGACGTATTTCCACCGGTGATCGGGGTTGCTGCCCATAAAGGAGGCGTTTACAAAACCTCAGTTTCTGTTCATCTTGCTCAGGATCTGGCTCTGAAGGGGCTACGTGTTTTGCTCGTGGAAGGTAACGACCCCCAGGGAACAGCCTCAATGTATCACGGATGGGTACCAGATCTTCATATTCATGCAGAAGACACTCTCCTGCCTTTCTATCTTGGGGAAAAGGACGATGTCACTTATGCAATAAAGCCCACTTGCTGGCCGGGGCTTGACATTATTCCTTCCTGTCTGGCTCTGCACCGTATTGAAACTGAGTTAATGGGCAAATTTGATGAAGGTAAACTGCCCACCGATCCACACCTGATGCTCCGACTGGCCATTGAAACTGTTGCTCATGACTATGATGTCATAGTTATTGACAGCGCGCCTAACCTGGGTATCGGCACGATTAATGTCGTATGTGCTGCTGATGTGCTGATTGTTCCCACGCCTGCTGAGTTGTTTGACTACACCTCCGCACTGCAGTTTTTCGATATGCTTCGTGATCTGCTCAAGAACGTTGATCTTAAAGGGTTCGAGCCTGATGTACGTATTTTGCTTACCAAATACAGCAATAGTAATGGCTCTCAGTCCCCGTGGATGGAGGAGCAAATTCGGGATGCCTGGGGAAGCATGGTTCTAAAAAATGTTGTACGTGAAACGGATGAAGTTGGTAAAGGTCAGATCCGGATGAGAACTGTTTTTGAACAGGCCATTGATCAACGCTCTTCAACTGGTGCCTGGAGAAATGCTCTTTCTATTTGGGAACCTGTCTGCAATGAAATTTTCGATCGTCTGATTAAACCACGCTGGGAGATTAGATAATGAAGCGTGCGCCTGTTATTCCAAAACATACGCTCAATACTCAACCGGTTGAAGATACTTCGTTATCGACACCAGCTGCCCCGATGGTGGATTCGTTAATTGCGCGCGTAGGAGTAATGGCTCGCGGTAATGCCATTACTTTGCCTGTATGTGGTCGGGATGTGAAGTTTACTCTTGAAGTGCTCCGGGGTGATAGTGTTGAGAAGACCTCTCGGGTATGGTCAGGTAATGAACGTGACCAGGAGCTGCTTACTGAGGACGCACTGGATGATCTCATCCCTTCTTTTCTACTGACTGGTCAACAGACACCGGCGTTCGGTCGAAGAGTATCTGGTGTCATAGAAATTGCCGATGGGAGTCGCCGTCGTAAAGCTGCTGCACTTACCGAAAGTGATTATCGTGTTCTGGTTGGCGAGCTGGATGATGAGCAGATGGCTGCATTATCCAGATTGGGTAACGATTATCGCCCAACAAGTGCTTATGAACGTGGTCAGCGTTATGCAAGCCGATTGCAGAATGAATTTGCTGGAAATATTTCTGCGCTGGCTGATGCGGAAAATATTTCACGTAAGATTATTACCCGCTGTATCAACACCGCCAAATTGCCTAAATCAGTTGTTGCTCTTTTTTCTCACCCCGGTGAACTATCTGCCCGGTCAGGTGATGCACTTCAAAAAGCCTTTACAGATAAAGAGGAATTACTTAAGCAGCAGGCATCTAACCTTCATGAGCAGAAAAAAGCTGGGGTGATATTTGAAGCTGAAGAAGTTATCACTCTTTTAACTTCTGTGCTTAAAACGTCATCTGCATCAAGAACTAGTTTAAGCTCACGACATCAGTTTGCTCCTGGAGCGACAGTATTGTATAAGGGCGATAAAATGGTGCTTAACCTGGACAGGTCTCGTGTTCCAACTGAGTGTATAGAGAAAATTGAGGCCATTCTTAAGGAACTTGAAAAGCCAGCACCCTGATGCGACCACGTTTTAGTCTACGTTTATCTGTCTTTACTTAATGTCCTTTGTTACAGGCCAGAAAGCATAACTGGCCTGAATATTCTCTCTCGGCCGCCGCCGCCTTTTCCTCAATCGCTCTTCGTTCGTCTGGAAGGCAGTACACCTTGATAGGTGGGCTGCCCTTCCTGGTTGGCTTGGTTTCATCAGCCATCCGCTTGCCCTCATCTGTTACGCCGGCGGTAGCCGGCCAGCCTCGCAGAGCAGGATTCCCGTTGAGCACCGCCAGGTGCGAATAAGGGACAGTGAAGAAGGAACACCCGCTCGCGGGTGGGCCTACTTCACCTATCCTGCCCGGCTGACGCCGTTGGATACACCAAGGAAAGTCTACACGAACCCTTTGGCAAAATCCTGTATATCGTGCGAAAAAGGATGGATATACCGAAAAAATCGCTATAATGACCCCGAAGCAGGGTTATGCAGCGGAAAAGATCCGTCGACCTGCAGCTCACGGTAACTGATGCCGTATTTGCAGTACCAGCGTACGGCCCACAGAATGATGTCACGCTGAAAATGCCGGCCTTTGAATGGGTTCATGTGCAGCTCCATCAGCAAAAGGGGATGATAAGTTTATCACCACCGACTATTTGCAACAGTGCCGTTGATCGTGCTATGATCGACTGATGTCATCAGCGGTGGAGTGCAATGTCGTGCAATACGAATGGCGAAAAGCCGAGCTCATCGGTCAGCTTCTCAACCTTGGGGTTACCCCCGGCGGTGTGCTGCTGGTCCACAGCTCCTTCCGTAGCGTCCGGCCCCTCGAAGATGGGCCACTTGGACTGATCGAGGCCCTGCGTGCTGCGCTGGGTCCGGGAGGGACGCTCGTCATGCCCTCGTGGTCAGGTCTGGACGACGAGCCGTTCGATCCTGCCACGTCGCCCGTTACACCGGACCTTGGAGTTGTCTCTGACACATTCTGGCGCCTGCCAAATGTAAAGCGCAGCGCCCATCCATTTGCCTTTGCGGCAGCGGGGCCACAGGCAGAGCAGATCATCTCTGATCCATTGCCCCTGCCACCTCACTCGCCTGCAAGCCCGGTCGCCCGTGTCCATGAACTCGATGGGCAGGTACTTCTCCTCGGCGTGGGACACGATGCCAACACGACGCTGCATCTTGCCGAGTTGATGGCAAAGGTTCCCTATGGGGTGCCGAGACACTGCACCATTCTTCAGGATGGCAAGTTGGTACGCGTCGATTATCTCGAGAATGACCACTGCTGTGAGCGCTTTGCCTTGGCGGACAGGTGGCTCAAGGAGAAGAGCCTTCAGAAGGAAGGTCCAGTCGGTCATGCCTTTGCTCGGTTGATCCGCTCCCGCGACATTGTGGCGACAGCCCTGGGTCAACTGGGCCGAGATCCGTTGATCTTCCTGCATCCGCCAGAGGCGGGATGCGAAGAATGCGATGCCGCTCGCCAGTGGCTGAGCTCATGAGCGGAGAACGAGATGACGTTGGAGGGGCAAGGTCGCGCTGATTGCTGGGGCAACACGTGGAGCGGATCGGGGATTGTCTTTCTTCAGCTCGCTGATGATATGCTGACGCTCAATGCCGTTTGGCCTCCGACTAACGAAAATCCCGCATTTGGACGGCTGATCCGATTGGCACGGCGGACGGCGAATGGCGGAGCAGACGCTCGTCCGGGGGCAATGAGATATGAAAAAGCCTGAACTCACCGCGACGTCCCGAAGGCGTGGCGCGGCTTCCCCGTGCCGGAGCAATCGCCCTGGGTGGGTTACACGACGCCCCTCTATGGCCCGTACTGACGGACACACCGAAGCCCCGGCGGCAACCCTCAGCGGATGCCCCGGGGCTTCACGTTTTCCCAGGTCAGAAGCGGTTTTCGGGAGTAGTGCCCCAACTGGGGTAACCTTTGAGTTCTCTCAGTTGGGGGCGTAGGGTCGCCGACATGACACAAGGGGTTGTGACCGGGGTGGACACGTACGCGGGTGCTTACGACCGTCAGTCGCGCGAGCGCGAGAATTCGAGCGCAGCAAGCCCAGCGACACAGCGTAGCGCCAACGAAGACAAGGCGGCCGACCTTCAGCGCGAAGTCGAGCGCGACGGGGGCCGGTTCAGGTTCGTCGGGCATTTCAGCGAAGCGCCGGGCACGTCGGCGTTCGGGACGGCGGAGCGCCCGGAGTTCGAACGCATCCTGAACGAATGCCGCGCCGGGCGGCTCAACATGATCATTGTCTATGACGTGTCGCGCTTCTCGCGCCTGAAGGTCATGGACGCGATTCCGATTGTCTCGGAATTGCTCGCCCTGGGCGTGACGATTGTTTCCACTCAGGAAGGCGTCTTCCGGCAGGGAAACGTCATGGACCTGATTCACCTGATTATGCGGCTCGACGCGTCGCACAAAGAATCTTCGCTGAAGTCGGCGAAGATTCTCGACACGAAGAACCTTCAGCGCGAATTGGGCGGGTACGTCGGCGGGAAGGCGCCTTACGGCTTCGAGCTTGTTTCGGAGACGAAGGAGATCACGCGCAACGGCCGAATGGTCAATGTCGTCATCAACAAGCTTGCGCACTCGACCACTCCCCTTACCGGACCCTTCGAGTTCGAGCCCGACGTAATCCGGTGGTGGTGGCGTGAGATCAAGACGCACAAACACCTTCCCTTCAAGCCGGGCAGTCAAGCCGCCATTCACCCGGGCAGCATCACGGGGCTTTGTAAGCGCATGGACGCTGACGCCGTGCCGACCCGGGGCGAGACGATTGGGAAGAAGACCGCTTCAAGCGCCTGGGACCCGGCAACCGTTATGCGAATCCTTCGGGACCCGCGTATTGCGGGCTTCGCCGCTGAGGTGATCTACAAGAAGAAGCCGGACGGCACGCCGACCACGAAGATTGAGGGTTACCGCATTCAGCGCGACCCGATCACGCTCCGGCCGGTCGAGCTTGATTGCGGACCGATCATCGAGCCCGCTGAGTGGTATGAGCTTCAGGCGTGGTTGGACGGCAGGGGGCGCGGCAAGGGGCTTTCCCGGGGGCAAGCCATTCTGTCCGCCATGGACAAGCTGTACTGCGAGTGTGGCGCCGTCATGACTTCGAAGCGCGGGGAAGAATCGATCAAGGACTCTTACCGCTGCCGTCGCCGGAAGGTGGTCGACCCGTCCGCACCTGGGCAGCACGAAGGCACGTGCAACGTCAGCATGGCGGCACTCGACAAGTTCGTTGCGGAACGCATCTTCAACAAGATCAGGCACGCCGAAGGCGACGAAGAGACGTTGGCGCTTCTGTGGGAAGCCGCCCGACGCTTCGGCAAGCTCACTGAGGCGCCTGAGAAGAGCGGCGAACGGGCGAACCTTGTTGCGGAGCGCGCCGACGCCCTGAACGCCCTTGAAGAGCTGTACGAAGACCGCGCGGCAGGCGCGTACGACGGACCCGTTGGCAGGAAGCACTTCCGGAAGCAACAGGCAGCGCTGACGCTCCGGCAGCAAGGGGCGGAAGAGCGGCTTGCCGAACTTGAAGCCGCCGAAGCCCCGAAGCTTCCCCTTGACCAATGGTTCCCCGAAGACGCCGACGCTGACCCGACCGGCCCTAAGTCGTGGTGGGGGCGCGCGTCAGTAGACGACAAGCGCGTGTTCGTCGGGCTCTTCGTAGACAAGATCGTTGTCACGAAGTCGACTACGGGCAGGGGGCAGGGAACGCCCATCGAGAAGCGCGCTTCGATCACGTGGGCGAAGCCGCCGACCGACGACGACGAAGACGACGCCCAGGACGGCACGGAAGACGTAGCGGCGTAGCGAGACACCCGGGAAGCCTGTTAGGCGCTGAGACGGGCGCACAGCGGGCTTCCTGGGGCAGCGGGAAGGGTCGGCCGGTCCCCCGGTCGGCCCATTTCTCTTGTCTCGGTTTAGTTAGTTAGCCTAAGTAACAGTGACTCCGTCACCACAGCACAGCGGGGCGAGCCGTTGACCTGGGGGAAGTGATGCTGTGACGGAATGACTCGAAACACACATTCCTAATGACTTCTCATTGGGTAATCCAGACTTCACGCCACTTCATCACAGCGTCACCCGGGCGCCCTTCGCTGTGACCCCGAATCAGGTTGCCGACAACCTTCATATAGGTAGAGGGGTTTACGCGCCACGCATCAAGCACCGCTAAGGAACGGCGTCGAGCGCTACCCACTCAGGCCGGTCACTCCCCTGATCTCTCCCAGGGTTGAGCGACCGGCGTTGCCTCCCTAGCTCAGTTCGGTTAGAGCGCCTGTTTCGTAATCAGGGGGTCGGCGGTTCGAATCCGTCGGGGGGCTCAATGAGCGGATACACAATCGCTTGGCTCGCATGGCTTGCCGCGTTCGGCGTCATTGAGGGTCGAGCGCTCTTCAATAAGAAGCCGGGCGACACGCTGAGCGAACACGTCTGGTCATGGTTCGCCACGCAAAGCGGCAGTACAGGCAAGCCTTCGGGTTGGGTGCGTGCTCGACGCTTTGCGCTACTGGCCTTCATGGGTTGGCTCACTGCCCACTTCATGACGGGCGGTCGCTTCTAGCGCTGCCGCGCCCAGCCTACTCACGTGAGTAGGTAGGGGGGTGTCGACGGATAGGGGGGTGTCCCCGGAAG
>JADMIO011011055.1_pt1 | contig 112746 bp, 103 predicted proteins | sample 8958161 | NCBI WGS metagenome assembly JADMIO01 (sample SAMN16585339, study PRJNA669376) | soil metagenome | isolation source: Crop rotation soil | place: USA: Cullars Rotation, Alabama | collected 2011
GCCGCGACTTCAAGTCACGTGAATTCCAAGCTTCGGATCCCACTGTGCTGGAAAGATCCGCGACCTCGATCCGGCGATGCACACCCGCGACGGTCACGACATCGTAGAGCCAGATCGCCGGCGCATCGTCCGCCGCGGTCTGAAAGGCGCGGCTCGCGTAGGACTTTGCCCGGCTCGGATCGAACGCGGCGAGCGCGCTGTCCAGCAGCGCATCGAACATCGGATTGCGATAGTTGACGAAGTTGCCGCCATTCTTCGCGAGCCCATCGCGCCCCCACATTTGCCGATACCCGCCGGGGCTCGGATCGGTGCTCAAGGCGAGAAGCGCCGCGTCGAAGTCGCGAGACATCTGCCGTTGGAAGAACGTCGCACCCTGCAGCTGCTCCAGATCTACCTGCACGCCAACTTTGCGCAGCTGCTCCTGCAGCAGAACGGCGTAGCCCATGCGAGGCTTGCTCGACACGGGAACCGTGAGCGTGAACTGCAACGGACGCCCATTCTTCTGCCGAATCCCACCGGGCGCTGCCTCTTTCCAACCGGCCGAATCGAGGAGCGCTTTGGCAGCTGCGACATCGTACGGCAGCAGCTTCAACGTCGTGTCCGCGGTGCCGAGACTGCGCGGGAATGGGCCGTACGATGGCTTGCCGATCGCGCCAAAGACATTCTGCAGCATCGCCTTCCGATCGACCGCCATGGACAGAGCGCGGCGTACCTGACGGTCACCGAAGATCGGGTGTGGCTGCCCGGCGTGCTTCGGATCGTTGTTGTTCATTCCGAGGAAACCGTACTGCAGCACCGAGTACGGCACCGCTCGCACGGAGGGACTGCTGTCCACCTTCGCGATCTGATCGGGCGGAATGCTGCCGTACACGTCCGCCTGACCAGCCATCAGCTGTGTGAGAGCCGTTGAAAAATCCGGCGTCGGCACGATGATCACGCGGTCGAGCTTCGGGCGGCCGCGATAGTTCGCCGTGTCCGCGACGAGCTCCAGCCGCTGGCCGGCATCCCATCGCGCCAAGCGAAAGCGCCCCGTGCCTACTGCCTTTCGCGTCTCCTCAGCGGTATGCAGCGCTTCTGGCGCGACGCTCTTATACACGTGCTCCGGGATCACGAAAATCTGGTAGACGAAATCGTAGAACTGCTCCGGGGAGCGCTTCTTGTACCACACCACCGCCGTTAGCGAGTCGCGCACGGACACCGAGTCGATGCCCGTGATGAGCGATGCTGTCGACGCGGCGACCTTCGGGTCGCGGTTCGTTTGAAAGCTGAACCGAACGTCATTCGCGCGAACGGGCTGCCCGTCATGCCACTTCGCGCTCGGATCGAGCTCGAACGCGATGGACAGCGAATCAGGCGCCCACGTCCACCGCTGTGCGAGACGGGGAGTGAATCCGCCATCGCCGATGGTGTTGAGTCCCTCGCCGATCTCTGCCAAACGATCGTAGAGGAGATCGCGCACCATGGCGCCGGTCTCATCGCCGATATGGGGAGGGAAGATGCTCGAGGCGTCGGACGACGCCGCCACGACCACGGTGCCACCCGTTTCGCCCGCGGCAGCGGGGCGACTGTCCGAGCGACAGGCGAGAGTGGCAACGCTCAAAGCGACGGCGATCGGGAGAAGCTTGTGCATGGCAGGAAGGATAGGGCCAAGAAAGGATGCTGCGGAGTCAGCGGCGCCACGTCCACGCGGGATCGAGATATTGCGCGCGGAGGCTGGTGGCCGCAGTGGCGAGGGCACCATCGACGACAATTCGTTCGACGCAGGGGTCTTCGAGACGCTGAATGGCGGCCAAGAAGGCCGGGGACGCGTCGTTCACATCGGGAACACGCCCGAGCGCTTCGCGAAGGGTGGCAGGAATCGCCGCGGGGGGGGAGAAATGCGAGGGAGCGAGCAGCGACGCGATCTGCATCTGGTCATCGTCCACGAGAATCGAACCGTGCTGCAGCAGCGCACCCTCGCACCGCCACTGAGCGCTCCCCACCAGCTTCCGTTCGCCGAGCACGAGCTCGCCGACGGACGGATGATGGAAACAGGGTAACAGGCCGGGCGCGTCGGAAGCTGACATCGCGTGCCGATCGGCGCGCGTGGCCGGCGCTTCGACCACTTGTGCCTCAGCTCCTAACGCGCGAAGTCCTTCGAGCAACAGACGATTGATCCGTGCATACGATTCTCGCAGCCCGCCATCGGCGGCGCCATTGACCACCGATGGTCCGCTCACGCTGTACGTGATCTCGCGGTGATGGAGAATGGCGCGACCACCAGTCGGCCGGCGCACGACCCCGATGCGGCGTGTGCGGAGCACCTCGAGGTCGTAGCTGTCACGTGCCGTCTGGTTGCGGCCGAACGAGAGCGTGGGCTCGCTCCAGGCGTAGAGTCGGAACGTCCACTCGCCTGTGGCGCGCGCGTGATCCATCAGCGCCTGGTCGAGCGCCATGTTGGAAGCCCCATCCAGCGGGGGAGAAACGAGAAAGCGCCAGTGCATCCAGTGGCCGGGGTGGGAGCCGACGTGCAAGAGCAATTTGCTTGACGCGCGGGCTAGATTCCATGCGCAACTGGGCCGGCGGTTACGCGTTGCACGGCCCATCGGGCGTGGCCGGCACCCTCGGCGCGCGGACTGCGCCCGATTTTCTGAGATGGAACCCGTCGACGAGGGGACGCCCCCGCGGGCGTTTCCTGAGGTCCGCATGATCACAGAGAACAAGCTCGATCCCGCCGAGTCCCACATGGACGCGGGCAGCTTCATTCGGCGTCACATCGGCCCCAGTGAGGCCGAGCAGCAAGAGATGCTGGCCCTGCTGGGCTTCGAGTCGCTCGACGCGATGATCGACGCCACCATCCCGGACTCGATTCGACTGCGCCGTCCGCTCGCGATTCATGACGGCTACAGCGAGCACGTCGCGATGGCGCGTTTGCGTGCGATCGCCAGCAAGAATCAAATCTTTCGCTCGTATCTGGGCCTGGGCTATCACGCGTGCCTCACGCCGCCGGTGATTCAGCGGAATGTGCTCGAGAATCCCGGCTGGTACACGGCCTACACTCCATACCAGGCCGAGATAGCGCAGGGTCGTCTGGAGGCGCTGCTGACCTTTCAGACCATGGTCATGGATCTGACCGGATTCGAGATCGCGAACGCGTCGCTGCTGGACGAAGGGACGGCCGCCGCGGAGGCGATGGCGATGTCGTACGGCGCGCGCGGCAAGCCCGGCAAGGAGATCTATTTCGTGTCGAGCGCGTGCCACCCCCAAACGATCGATGTGGTGCAGACGCGCGCGGCAGCGCGCGGGATCGAGGTGGTCGTGGGCGAGGTGAACACGTTCCAGTTCACTGATGCGGTGTTCGGCGCGCTCCTGCAGTATCCGACGTCGAATGGGGCGATAGAAGACTATCGTGAGTTCTGCGAGCGCGCCCACGGCGTCGCGGGCGGCGCGGTCGTGACCGCGGCCGCGGACCTGATGAGCCTCGTGCTGTTGACGCCACCCGGTGAGTGGGGTGCCGACGTCTGCGTTGGAAGCTCCCAGCGCTTCGGGGTGCCGTTAGGCTACGGCGGCCCGCATGCAGCGTTCTTCGCGACGAAGGACGAGTTCAAGCGGCTGCTGCCAGGGCGCATCATCGGCGTGTCGCGCGATGCGGACGGCAAGCCGGCGCTGCGCATGGCGCTGCAGACACGCGAGCAACACATCCGCCGCGAGAAGGCGACGAGCAACGTGTGCACGGCACAGGTACTGCTCGCCGTGATCGCGAGCATGTATGCCGTGTGGCATGGTCCGAACGGACTGCGCTGGATTGCCCGCCGCATCCATCGTCACGCCTCGATTCTTGCCGCGGGCCTGGAGAAGCTCGGCTTCCAGATCGCGCACGAGAATTTCTTCGACACCGTGCAGGTGTCGGGCGTCCAGAATGCCGCCGGGGTGCTGGCTGCCGCACGGGAGCGCCGCATCAATCTCCGCGTGACCGAGGGTGGCGACATCGTGATCGCGCTCGATGAAACGACGAGCTTCAGCGATCTGAGCGACATCCTGGCGGCGTTCGCCGGCGCCAACACGGCGGCGACGCCCGACGCGCTCGCGAAGACGGTGGACGATCGCTACGACGAGCGGTTCGCGCGCACGAGCACGTTCCTCACCCATCCCGTCTTCAACAGCTATCACTCCGAGACTGAGATGCTGCGGTACATCACGCGGCTCCAGTCCAGAGATCTCTCGCTTACGCACTCGATGATCCCGTTGGGATCGTGCACCATGAAGCTGAACGCGACGGCGGAGATGTTCCCCATCTCGTGGCCCGAGTTCTCGCAGCTTCATCCCTTCGCGCCGGTCGAGCAGGCGAAGGGCTATCAGGAGATGTTCACCAATCTGGAGCGGTCGCTGGCGGAAATCACCGGATTCACCGGAGTGTCGCTTCAGCCGAACGCGGGATCGCAGGGAGAATACGCAGGGCTGCTCGTCATTCACGGCTACCACAACGCGCGTGGCGAGGGACACCGGAACATCTGCCTGATTCCCCAGTCCGCGCACGGCACCAACCCCGCGAGCGCAGTGATGGCGGGCATGAAGGTCGTCGTGGTGAAGACCGACGAGAACGGGAACATCGACGTGGACGACTTGAAGGCCAAGGCAGCGGCGAACGCGGCCAATCTTTCGGCCCTCATGGTGACGTATCCGTCGACGCATGGCGTGTTCGAGAGCGCGATCAAGGACATCTGCCGCGTGGTGCACGAGCATGGCGGCCAGGTGTACTTCGACGGCGCGAACATGAACGCGATGGTCGGCCTGGCACGGCCGGGGGACATCGGCGCCGACGTGTGCCATCTCAACCTGCACAAGACGTTCTGCATCCCGCACGGTGGTGGCGGGCCAGGGATGGGACCGATCGGTGTGGCGAAGCATCTCGTGCCGTTCCTGCCCGGCAATCCGGTGGTCAAGGTGGGCGGAGCGCAGACAGTCGGTGCGGTGTCGGCAGCGCCGTGGGGCAGCGCGAGCATCCTCCCCATCTCGATGATGTACATCGACATGATGGGCGGCGCCGGGCTCACGCTGGCGACGAAGGTCGCCATCCTGAATGCGAACTACGTCGCCAAGCGTCTCGAGACACACTACCCCGTGCTGTATAAGGGTCAGAATGGGATGGTCGCGCACGAATGCATCATCGATCCGCGCTCGACGAAGTCTTCCGCCGGCGTGGAGGTCGAAGACATCGCGAAGCGTCTGATGGATTACGGCTTCCATGCGCCGACGGTCTCGTTCCCCGTGGCGGGCACGCTGATGATCGAACCCACGGAGAGCGAGTCGAAGGCGGAGCTGGACCGCTTCGCCGACGCGCTCATCTCGATCCGTGAGGAGATCCGTGAGATCGAGCTTGGGATTGCGGACCGGCAAGACAATCCGCTGAAGAACGCACCGCATCCGATGGCTCGCGTGATCAGCGATGCGTGGTCTCACGCGTACGGTCGTGAGCGCGCGGCGTTCCCGGCGGCGTGGACGCGCGAGCGTAAGTTCTGGCCCGCGGTCGGGCGCGTGGAAAGCGCGTACGGCGATCGAAACCTGGTCTGCTCCTGCTTGCCGACCGACGCATATGCGGAGGCCGTCGCGGACCAGTAGCGCTGAGGCGTTGCACAAAACGCGAGAGGCGCGGGCTCATGCCCGCGCCTCGTGTCGTATCGGCGACGCTCGCGCGTCCCCTGAACTGCTATTCCCCGACGAGCGCGCTGTATTCGTCCGCGCCTTTCAGCTCGTCGAGCTCCTTCTTGTTCTTCACGCGGAGCTTGATCATCCAGCCGTCTGTGTACGGCGTGTTGTTGACGAGCGCAGGCTCCTTGTCCAATCGCGTATTCACCGCGACGACTTCGCCGCTGAGCGGCGAGTAGAGCTCGGACACCGCCTTCACGGCCTCCACGGTGCCGAAGACATCGTGCTTTCCGAATGAGGCTCCAACCGCGGGCAGCTCGACGAACACGATGTCGCCCAGCTCGCCCTGCGCATAATCCGTGATGCCAATGGCGACGACGCTCGCGTCGTCCGTCGACTTCACGTACTCGTGGTCTTCCGTATACTTCAGGTCCTTCGGGATGTCCGACACGATGTGCTCCGGGTGTGACGCCGACCAGGGTTGCTCGCGGGGCGGAGTCTACCCGGGCCGAAAAGTCGTGTCAAGAACGACGGCGCGCTCAGCGCACGCCGGCGATCTCGCGCGATTCGGCTTCTTGTGTGAGGAGCGTCCAGACCCCGGCCACCCGGCGTTCCAGCTCGTTGAGCGTGCCGTCGTTCTCGATGATGTAGTCCGCACCGGCGCGCTTGAGCTCAGCGGGCATCTGTGCGGCGATCATGTCCATCGCTTCGGTTTCGCGCAACGCGCGGTCGCGCACGAGCCGTTCGAGACGGAGCGGACGCGGTGCGTCGACGAGCACGATGCGATCGAAGTTCGGCGCCATGTGCTTCTCGAACAGCAGCGGGATGTCACAGACGACGATGCGGTCGCCGCGCTGCCGCGCCTCTTCGAGCAGCCGCACGCGAAGCCGCTCGACTTCGGGGTGCACGATGCGATTCAGCTCTTCGAGCTGTGTCGGGTCGCTGAACACCGTCCGCCGGAGCGCAGCGCGATCGAGGTGGCCGTTCGGTGAGAGGATAGAGGTGCCCCAGCGTCGAACGATGCGATCGAAGGCTGGAGTGCCAAGCTCGACCGCCCTCCGCGCGAGCACGTCGGCATCAATGATCGTTGCGCCGCGCTCCGACAGGAGCTGCGCGACCGTCGACTTGCCGCTTCCGATGTTGCCGGTCAATCCGACAGCGAGCATGTCGCCTCTTCCCCGAGGAGTAAGGTGGAGCAGCATAAAGGCAGCACGGCCAAGGTAGGGCGCCCATAGGGTCAGGTCAACGCCGGCCTCTGCACGTATATCTTTGGGCTGTTGCAGACAATGCGCCAGGGGACACCGCTCTGTGGGGAGCGCTGTTTGGGCGCGCAGCTGGAACTGACGGCGGCGGCCAGCCGTCGCCGGCCAAGATCGGAGAGAGATGTGACGCGAAACGACAAGCTCAATCGAGGCCGCAAAACCAAGCCCCGGGCCGAAATAGATGATGCCAGGAAGGACGGCCGACTGGCCGCTTTGCCTGACGACGGCGAGGGCGAAATCGAGCTAGGCGAGGGCATGGCCGAATACGCGGCGATGGTACAACACCAACTCGCGCTGCTCGGCGAAGATCCGGAGCGCGAGGGCCTGAAGAAGACGCCGATGCGCGTGGCCAAGGCGATGGCATGGCTCACGCGCGGCTATCAGCAGCGCGTCGAGGACGTCGTCGGTGATGCCCTTTTCGCCGAGGAGCACCGGAACATGATCATGGTGCGGGACATCGAGCTGTACTCGATGTGCGAGCATCACATGTTGCCCTTCTTTGGAAAGGCGCACATCGCGTACATCCCGAATGGGCGCATTGTCGGCCTCTCCAAGCTGCCCCGGTTGGTCGAGGTGTTCGCTCGGCGGTTGCAGGTCCAAGAGCGACTCACCGAGCAGATCGCCAGCGCCATCGAGCGCGTGCTACGGCCGGCGGGTGTGGGCGTGGTGATCGAGGCCTATCATCTCTGCATGATGATGCGGGGCGTGGAGAAGCAGAACTCGAAGACGATCACCAGTGCGCTGCGCGGCGGCTTCCGCGACGATAGCAAGACCCGCGAGGAGTTTCTCTATCTGGCGCACGGAGGGAGCGGGCTGCTGCGGTAAGAGTGGGGAGTGGGGAGTGAGGAGTGGGGAGTGAACGGCGTTATCGGACGATCCCCACTCCCCACTCCTCACTCCCCACTCTCCACTCTCCCTACTTCGCCATCAATGCGAGCGGAACCTGGTCTTCATCGCGGCGCGGGACCGAGTGGCAAGACCGGCAGCGCGCCTCGTATGACTCCGCGCTGCCGATCATGATCGTCGGCGAGTCGTAGCGCGCCGGCCGGCCGCCGATGAGCCGTTGATTGCGGCTGGCGGGGTTACCGCACTTCACGCAGATGGCGTGCAGCTTGTCCACGACCTCGGCGACCGCGAGCAGCTGCGGCATTGGCCCGAATGGCTCGCCCCGGAAGTCCGTGTCCGTACCGGCCAGGATCACGCGCAGTCCGCGGCTCGCGAGATCGGTCGAGAGCTCGATGATGCCGCCGTCGAGAAACTGCGCTTCGTCGATCGCTACGACCTGGGTGTCGTTGGCGAGCTGGCGGACGATTTGGTCGAGTGTGTCGATTGGTACGGCCTCGACAGTTCTGCCATCGTGGCTGGAGACCTGGTAGATGCCGGTGTATCGCTCGTCGAGATGCGACTTGAAGACCTGCACCCGCTTTCTGGCGATGATGGCCCGCCTAACGCGGCGGATCAGCTCCTCGCTTTTGCCGCTGAACATCACGCCGCAGATGACTTCGATCCAGCCGCCGGTGCGACTGCCAAACATTTCGGAGATCAGACCTACCTCCAGCAGGAGCGGAGAGACGGAAATGCGCCGCTGAAGTAAGCGCGCACGGCCTTCGCTCGGCAAGCGAGCTCCGAGAGATCCTGGCAAGATTTCGCGCGAGCGCGAGACCCGCTACCGGTTACGGTCTCGCGCGCAGGATCGGGCGGCTGCTCAGGCCTGTTCGGCCGTGATCTCGATCCCGGCGCTGGGCATGGGCAGGGGGAACTCGGGGAGATCCACGGGTGCCAAGACGCCACGCTTCGGCGTAGACCGCACGATCGCCCGAGCGACCTTACTACCCACCACACTGTCCACGAGATCCTCGAACTCCGTCTCCGACAGGTGTGTACACTGCGGGCGGAGTATTTCCTCAACGTGTTGCCGAACCTGCTCAGCAGGCATCTCAGTCGCCACCGCGGGCTCCGGGAGCACGAGCGGGGTGCATTCGCGCGTCGACGCGCAGGGCCTAACGAAGAGGCTCTAGTGATTTCCTACGCAGCTTGCGTTCCAAACGTTGCGGGCCGCCGGATGTGCGCTAAGACTCAACCGTTTCCCTCACTCCGCGTCTCCTTGCGGGCGTGCGGCGCGCTCCAGCGGCTCTCGAGCAGACTGACTCCGCGCGCCAGCATCGCTTCCTTGGCGGCGTGGCCGGCCTGTCCCGCCGCGTCCACCGGCATCTCCGCGCCCCGCACGATCCCCCCGATCGACGCGCCCCCCACGATCGGGGCGCTCACCTCGGCCGCGACCTCGCTCACGTTCGCCCCGCCCTCCACGCTCTCGATCACCGCCGCCACGAGCGCGCGACGCTCCACCAACACCATCGCGCGGCCGTTCCTGATCGACGCGTACGAGCACGCGACGACCGCGAATCGTTGAGCCTGTGACTTTGGTCACAACAGTCTCAGCAACATCGCTCGCGACTTCCACGATAGCGTGTTTTTCTCGCACGTCGATCTTGCCCAGCTGCGCGCTGGTAATTCCCGCTTCGTGCGTTATCGCACCGACGAGGTCTCCTGTACGCGTATTGTCCATCGATCCCACGTTGATGAACAGTCGGGTCATTGCCACACCTGTTGCACCAGGTCCGCGCGCTTCGACCGGTCGCGCGCGCACCGCGTCACGCTCCTGGCGCGCATGCTCGAGGAGCCGCAAGGCCGCCGCCGCGATCTCGATACCATCGAACTCGTCGAGCAGCGGCTCCAACGACAGTAGCTCTCGCGAGAAGGACCCGGCCACCAGGGTCTCGCGCAGCTCGGCGCGCAGTGCCGTCTCACGCGCGCGTGCAGCGGTGCCGGCCTCGGGCAACGTGAGCGGCGTGACCGTGCCGCCGGCCGTCAAGGTGCGGAGACCCGTGAGCTGCCGCGGCTGCGCCAGCGCCACGATCCTGCGCGGTTGCGCGCCAATGGCTTCGCGCAGCTCTTCGCGTGAGGCAGGCACGTCGTACAGCACCACCAGCTCCACCCCCTCCGCGCCACCGCCTCGCGCCACACGTACGATGGCCCGTTCGGCCGTGTCACCATATCCGAGGGCCCGCAGCACGCCACGCGCTTCTGCTTCACTTTCGTCGGAACGCACGTACACCAGGCCTTTTGCCGGGTCCAGCGCGTCGAGGACGCGCCGGAGCGCCGTCCGGCGGCCTTCCGCCGATACGGTGAGATACCCGATTGCCGTTGGCGTATCGGCGTCCGTCGTCACCGGCGCGACACGCCGCGCGCGGCGTGCGTACCGCTCCACGAGTGCATCCACCGCGGGCGACGCTTCATTCGTGACGATCACGCGCGCGGCGTCTTTCGAAATCTCCGCCATCAGTGTTTCGAGGGGAGCCTCCGCGGTCGCGAGCAGCTCGTCGATCCACGCGAGCACGACCGCTCGGACGCTCTCGAGCTTGAGAGCCGTGCCTTGCACGAGTGCCAGAAGCTCATCCGGTGTCCCAGCGATCACCTGCGCCGGCCGCAGCTTCAGCATCCTGCTCGCGCGGCGCACCGAGGTCGCGGCGAGCGCTTCGATGTTCCGTGTGCCGGCCAGGCGGACCACCGACGCGGACGCCGCGGCGGCGGCTTCTGCGTCGGCGGTGATGATGAGGAGTTGAGGCTCGGACGCTCCTTCGTCCACCCGGTCGAGCAACGGGGCGACGACGTGCGTCATGGATGCCCAGTCCTGCGGCATCACGTACAACACGTTCTGTCCGCGCGTCACCGCCGGTGATTCCTTAGCGTCCTGTTCCACTTCGACCTCTTCGACCTCGCTGAATGCCGACTGCCGGCGCGCGTGGCGCCGGTCGTTCCCGGCGCCTAGAATTGCACGAATGAAGTTAGCCGATCATCTCGGAGCCGACCAACCCGCTCCGCTGGTGCCTCCACCGTCTGTGAAGACCGCACCCTTCACGCCCTCAGACAACATCGCCGAGCTCCGGGAGTCGGCGACGATCGCCGTATCTGCCCGTGCGCGCGCATTGAAGGCCGCCGGCCGTCCGATCATCGATCTCGGCGCAGGCGAGCCGGATTTCCCGACGCCCGAATTCATTCGAGTGGCAGCCCGGTGCGCCATCGACGCCGGCGCCACGCGCTACACGCTCGTCGAGGGGATCCTTCCACTCCGCGAAGCCATCGCTCAGTGTGCGAATGCACGCCGAGCGGAGATGGACATCAGCGCGTCGCAGGTCGTGATATCGACAGGATCGAAGCAGTCGCTGTTCAATGCGTGCTTCGTCCTCTTCGGTGCTGGTGACGAGGTACTCGTTCCGACGCCCGGCTGGACGAGCTACTACGAGATGGTTGCGCTCGCGAAGGCGACGCCGGTGGCGGTTCGCGGTCGTCGAGAGAATGCGCTCAAGATCACGACGGCGGACCTCGATGCCGTTGCGTCCCCGCGCACCCAGGGGTTGATCCTCAACTCGCCTACCAATCCCACTGGCTCCGTGTACGACCTGGCGGAGCTCCAAACGCTCCTCCAATACGCCGAGGAGCGCGGCTGGTGGGTCGTCAGCGACGAGATCTATCGTCAGATCGCCTACGATGCGCCGGCGCCGTCCCTGCTCGACGCGGCGAGCCCGCGCGCGCGCGAGAGGCTCGTCGTTGTGGATGGCGTCGCCAAGTCATACGCCATGACCGGCTGGCGCATCGGGTGGTCGATCTCCAATCCCGAAGTCGCGCGCGCCATGACGGCGCTGCAGTCGCACACGACGTCCAACGCGAGTACGGTGTCGCAGCACGCGACGCTTGCCGCGCTCACGCAGAACGCGGAGGCTGATGCAGCGGTCGAGATGATGGTGGGCGAGTTCCGGCGTCGTCGTGATGCTGCGACCTCGCTGCTTCGCGCTGCGGGCGTAGACTTCATCGAGCCCCGCGGCGCGTTCTATCTCTATCTGCGCGTCCCGGCTGCGGTCGCCGAGGGTCCCGACACGGGAACGAGCTTCGCCCGCCGCCTGCTCGAGAAGCGCGATGTCGCGATCGTTCCGGGAACCGCGTTCCATTCGCCGGAGTGGGTTCGCCTCTCCTACGCGGCGCCGATGGCGGACGTGCTGGAGGGAGTGCGGCGGATCGTGGACGAGATGAGGAGTTAGGATTTAGGGGGGAGGAGTTAGGAGCTAGGGGGGAGGAGTTAGGGTAAACGTGAAGGCCGGCGCGAACGCTGCGCCGGCCTTCTTCTTTCCCTAGATCCTCCTCCCTAACTCCTAACTCCTCTCCCTCGTCCTCAGACTTTCGGTGCGCGCCGGGAAAGCAGCTCTCCGCCATTTTCCGTGCACTGGTAGTCATCCTCCAGCCGCACGCCCCACTCGCCGAGCATGTAGATCCCTGGCTCAACCGAGAACACGTAGCCGGGCTCCAGCGCGCGCGTGTTGCCCTCGACCATATACGTCGGCTCATGTCCGTCCATGCCCATTCCGTGGCCGAGGCGGTGCGTGAAGTACTGGCCGTATCCGCCCTTCGTGATCACGGCTCGCGCCGCTCGATCGATCTCTTGCGCCGCGACACCAGGACGCACGCGCTCCATCGCCGCATCCTGCGCATCATGCACGAGGTTGTACACCTCTCGGAACTTCTTTGGCGGAGCGCCGCCGAACCAGCGTGTGCGCGTGATGTCCGACGTATAGCCCTGGAACTCGCCGCCCGCATCGATGAGAACCACCATACCGCTGGCGAGCTTCGTCCCGAGCGGTCCGCCGTGCGGCAGCGCCGACTGGGGACCGAACTGCACCAGTCCACCGCCGTTGATTCCGCGCCTCGCATGCTCCTCCGCGACGATCTTCGCGACATCGACGTCGCGCATCCCAGGCTGCAGCCGGTCGAATGTCGACGCGACGGCATCCTCCGTGATCTCGATCGCGCGCCGCATCCGCACGATCTCCTCCGGGGACTTCACGAGTCGCAGCTGCTCGAACACCGCGCCGCCATCGATGAGGCGCGCGTCCGGCAGCGTGCGATTCACCGCCATCGCTGTCCAGTAATCAGTCTTCGGCTCGACGACGATCGCGGCCTGTGCCGCACTCCTGCCTAACGACGCACTCAAGGCGTCGCGCACCAGCGCGAACGGGTCTTCCTGCTCCTCCCAGCCGCGCACCGACGCTTCGATGCGGGTGCCGCGCTTGACGCGCTCCACCTCGAATGACGGTGCGATCAGAATCGGCGCTCCGTCGACGGGAAGCACCAAGGCCACGAGACGCTCGCTGCGACCGTAGTTCGCTCCGACCAGATACGCGAAATTCGTCGCACCACTCGTCGCGAAGAGCACGTTCCCGCCCGCCTCGCGCGTCAGGCGTTGTGCCCGCTCGAGTCGATGGGCGAAGACGGACGGGTCCAACCGTGGAATCGGCTGATAGCTGCTGCGCACGGTGATGTTCGTCGTCGGCACAGTGGGCGGCGCCGTACCTATCGTCTCCGACGTCTCGACGAATGCAGCGGCACCAGATCCCGGCCTCGGCAAGACGACTGGAAGACTGCTCCCGGCCGCCAATGCCGAGAGTGAGGTGACGAACGAGCGGCGATCCATATACGAGTCTCCGAAAATCCCGCGGGGGCGCGGACCATGCGACTAGCGAGGCGGTACGGGTGCTATATCTTAGCTCCCCGGCAGCCTCAGGAAAGACGCGTGACGGACGCGTCGACAAAACGGCACATCATGCGCGCTTTCGGGTCCGCGATCGCGCGCCTCCGAACGAGATTACGCACTCAACGAGGAGACCTGCGTGAACATCGCCGTGCAATTGCAGCCAGCAACAGGATTGCCGCCGGAAGTCGAGTACAAGTGGGATGCGGACACCGACATCCTCTCGGCGCAGCTCAAGTCCCACGCGAGCGGGACTGGAATGTCGGGCTCCGTCGAGGTCGAAGGAAAAGACGGCTCCTGGCTCATTCTCGACGTCGCCGAAGGGCACATCAATGGCGTCGAGATCGCGGTCTGGCCGGACGTGCGCAAACGTGACGCGCTCTCCCCTCCCACTCAGGTTGAAGACGCGCACGTCCTCGTGCCCACGCGGCGCTCACAGCCCGGGCTGGCGGCCATGGAAGTGGAAACCCCGCTGTTCGCCGAATCGGATACCAGCGAGCGCGTCATTCACTTCAAGCTCGGGAAGCCGCGCGAAGCGCGCACGGTGCGGCTCGGTCAGGATCTTCTGCTGGACGTGGATCGCCAGGGCCAGCTCGCAGGCCTGTGGCTGCTCAACGTCCCGCCGTTCCCAGATGGCATGTCGCGTCAGGGCGATCTGTGATCACCACCATCGTCCTGATCCGCGTCGAGCCCAGCCTCATCCCGAAAGCGGCGAACATGCTCGCCGGCGTAGAGGGTGTCACCGAGGTGTATTCCGTTTCCGGCGAGTGGGATCTGGTGGCGATCGTGAAGGTGCCTCAGTACGACGACATAGCACACGTCGTCACCGAAGTGTTCCCCAGCGTGCCCGGGCTCCAACGGACGACGACGCTCACCGCATTTCGCGCCTATTCCAAAGGCGACCTGCAACAGGCGTGGGACATCGGCGTCGAGTGATGAACGCCAGCTTCTGCGACAGGCACCGTCATGTCTGATCGCACCGGCGAGTACATCGCGGGACTCTTCGCGCCGGAGGACGAGCTTCTCGCCTCGCTGCGCGAGGAAGCCGACCGCACGGGTCTGCCCCCCATCGCGATCTCGTCCGACGAGGGCCGTCTGCTGCAGGTGCTTCTGACGGCCATTCGTGCACGACACGTGCTCGAAGTCGGCACGCTCGGCGGATACTCCGCGATCTGGATGGCGCGCGCGTTGCCGCCGGATGGACATCTGCTTTCGCTCGAGCTCGAGCCGGCGCATGCCGAGTTCGCGCGTCGCTACGTGGATCGCGCCGGACTCTCCGCGCGTGTGGAGATTCGCGTCGGTCGAGCGCTCGACGTGCTTCCAAGTCTCGACGGCCGTCAATTCGACGCGATGTTCCTCGATGCCGACAAGGAGCCACTTCCAACGTACTTCGACTGGGCCCTGCGGCTCGTGCGCCCCGGAGGGCTCATCATCGCAGACAACGCGCTCTGGGGTGGCCGCGTGTTGGACCAGGATGTCTCTGATCCAAAGACCACAGCGGTAAGAGAGTTGAATCGTCGGATGGCGACCGATCCCCGCGTGCTTTCCATCCTGGTGCCGACGCACGACGGAGTCGCGGTCGCCGTCGTCCGCTGATCACCGGGCCCGCGACCGCTCGTGGACCCGCGAGTCGACTGACTCGCACCGCAGACGGTCGCTTCGGCTTGTCGCTGCCCGAGGCGCACGTTAGTCTGATCCTCGATGACAGCAGTCTCCGGCGCGGCAACACACCCAGGCTTTTTGGGACTTCAGCGTCAGCTTCGGACGCTTCTGCCGCAAGCCGACGGCGCGGCCGCCGACCAACCTCCGCTCGAGCGGTTGACGTCGAACAGCGAGCCGCCGCGGCTGATCAGTGCCCCGGTGATCGAGGGGACGGTCTTGCGGGCGCGTCGCGTTTTCGGCGATGCGGCGGCGGAGTTTTCCGCATTCCTCGATGGGACGCAGACAAGCCGCGTCCTGGCGTACGCCGAAGGTGTTCCGGTGATCCACGGGACCGTCGCCGCCGTCATCCGAGCTCGTCGCAACCGTCGGCTCACGACGTGGGGCCGACCCGTAGTGCTTCACCGGCTCTACGTTCCGCTTGCCCGTCTTTCAGCGTCCTGGCGCGAGGCGCTCGAAGCGTTCCCCGTTCCACTGGTGGACACCAGCGATAGTGCGCCGGGCGGTCCTGAGCTCACCGATCACCCGTTCGTGCTGCGTGATTCGGCCATTCACCGCGTGCAGAAAGATCGCGAGGCCGCGGAGCGTGAGCTCGCCGAACGCTGGTGTGCCCTCGAGAAGGGAGCGTTGTTCATCGACGGAGGCATCAGCGGCAGCGAGCGTGTCGCGATCTCGACGTGCACGGTGGGTGTCGTCAAAAGCCACCGAACGCTCTACGCCGAGGGTGAAGCGCTCGGCGCTATCCTTCGTTTGCGGCTGGGCGAGCGCTCGAGCGTCTTTCGCATCACGTCGCCCAAGCGCACGACGGTCTCGAGCTGGTATCTGCGGCTCCGTGACCCCGCGGGACACGATCCAATGTGGGGACTCGTGCGCGTCGAGATTGCGCAGCCGAGCCGATTGGACGAGCCGGCGATCGGCGAACGCGCCGACGAAGTGTCTCGGTGGATCTTCGCCGAAGTCACGCCGCTCGCCTTGCCGGACGCGCGTTGGGACAAGATGGTGTACGGCGTACGGGATTGTGAGGAGTTCTTGAGAGCGATCACCTGACCGTGAACCGCTGACGTCTACGGAGTAGCAGCTCTTACATGATTGATTCGATTCCGCTCGACCCGTCGCGCGCGAATGGCGACGCCTCCGCGGCTCCGCTGGGGCGAGTGGTGGCGACAGAACGCCGGCCCAACACGCCGCACGAATTCCATTTCTGGACGGCGCTGGATTCAGCGGTCGGCATCGGCACTATCGTGAGGGTCGAAGGCGCGACTCCCGTCAACGGCCGCATCCCCGAGGTGTACGGCATCGTCGTCGAGGGCTTCAGCTACACTGATCTGCAGACGCCCTTGCACGATGTGATGGGACACGACGGCAGCCCTGGCTCCGCCTCGCTGGCCGCGACGCAGCGCGCGGAGATTCGCCTCTACACCGCAGCCGTGTTGCGCCAGCTCCCCGAGGAGCCGCTGCAGCCGGTGCCCATGGGTCAGGTCTATCTCGCGACGAACGAGGACGTTGCCATAGCGCTCCGCATGGACGGCTACCTCAAGGAAGGGGCGCGCACCGGCATTCCTGTCGGCGTGTATCGAGCAGGGGGAACGGATGCGCCAATCTATCTCGATGCCGACTTCCTCATTGGCCCGGAAGCCGCGCACCTGAACATCACCGGTGTGTCTGGTCTGGCGACGAAGACGAGTGCCATCGAGTGGATCCTGTCGTCGATCTTCGCGCATTTTCCCGCGGACAAGGGCTCCGTGGCCGCCGTGTGCTTCAACGTCAAGGGACCGGATCTCTGCTTCCTCGACCAACCTGGGCAGCTGGACGATGCCGATCTCGCGCTCTATGAGAAGTGCGAAGTTCCGCCCACGCCCTTCGAGAAGGTGCAGTACTTCGCGCCGTACAAGTCCGATGGGTTCTCGCTCAACACACTGCGATCGAACGAGGCCCTGCTCGACAATGTCACACCGCTGACCTGGGGATTGCGCGAGGTGCTCCAGTACGCGGAAGTGCTCCTCAACAAGGATGACATCGACGCCAAGGCGGACGCGCTGATCGATTTCATCCAGGAACGGATCGTCGGACGCGAGTTCAGCGATCCCCAGCTCCTCGGCAACAAGCGCTACGTCGTCCAATCGTTCGGTGACCTGGAGCACTGGTTCCGCGATGTGCTCATGGCGATGGAGGGGAAGGGGAGCGAGAGCTGGCGGACGCACCACGTCGCGACCATTCGGAAGGTCCGAAACCGACTGTCGAACATCTCCACGCGGTGCGCTGGGTTGGTGACCGATGCCAGCGCGGTCAGTGACCTCCCATTCGGGAGCTTTCAGGATCGAACGGTGTACGTGATCGACGTCGCCTCCCTGGAGGAGGACGCGCAGGATCTCATCTTCGCTCGTGTGGTGACGAAGCTCCGCGAGCACCTGGAAAAGCGAGATCTTGGCGTGAACCACGTCGTCGTGTTCGTCGACGAGCTCAACAAATACGCACCTGGTGACGGTCCCGACACCTACGTGCGAAAGATGCTCCTCGATCTCGCCGAGCGTGGCCGATATCTGGGTCTGGTGTTGTTCAGTGCCCAGCAGTTTCGCTCGCAGGTTCACCGTCGAGTGGTGGGGAATTCGGGAACCGCTCTGTATGGCCGCATGGATGCGGACGAGCTCGCGACGCCGGGGTATTCGGTGCTGAGTCCCGCCACGAAAACGAAGCTCGCCACGTTGGAGAAAGGACAGCTCATGGTGCGGCACCCGCACTTCACACAACCCATCTTCGTTCGCTTTCCTCGGCCCGCGATCATGCGCGGGCGCGATGGGGTCGAGCGTTTTCCGCAGGCGCAGGATGTGTCGTTGGAGGGAGCAGTGCTGCGGTCGCTTCGCACCCTGGAACCGTCGCTCACGCTCGCGTGGGTGCAGGACGCCATCGGCATCTACAGTGACGACGAGGTGATCCGTGCGCGCAACGCGACGCTGCGCGAGCGTCCCGGCGATGTGCGGCGCTTCTTCAAGGCCCAGTTCGCGGCCATCGTTCCAGCGCAGCCGATCGTTCGCACTCCTGCGCGGGCGATCAAGGCCGCTCCCGCGGACGACCCCTACGGCTTTTGATGACGAAGATGCGCTGTTGGCCTTACCGTCGTGCGCTCTTCTCTGCGGCGTGCGTTGTCACGGCAGCCGCTGTGCCGGCCCCAGCTCTCGATGCGCAGGCGGTAGTGCTGCAGATCAAGCCGAGCATCGGCGACACGCTGCACATGCGGCTCGACCAGCAGACAGAGCTCACGGGAACGCGGCGCGTGGGGAGTGGTGAATCGGTGACGTCGATTCAAACGACCATGCGCGTGTTCTCTCGCGCAATCGTCGAGGGCAGCTCCAAGCAGGGGACGCTGCTGCGCGCGATCACCGATTCGGTGCGGCTCACCACGACGGACGAGCACGCACGCCCGATGAGCGAGCAGACGCAACGCCAATTGCACGGCCAGAGCATGCGGCTGCGCGTGGCTCCCGACGGCACCGCATCCGTGGCCGACGAGCGAGGCGGCATGCCACGCGAGATGTCCGAAGTCGTCTCGCTCATGCCGGCTGCATTTCCCAGAGCTGCCGTGAACGTTGGCGACAGCTGGATGCGTGAGATGCCGCTGCCCGGTGCATCGCGACTCACACCGGGTGGAGCGCCGGCGAGCGGCTGGTTACGCGCAAAGTTCAAGTTGGACTCGCTCGCGCGTGATGGCGCGCTCGCCTACGTGTCCGTGCGTGGCGACATGGATGGCGAGACGGACAGCCGGAACGACAGTACTACTGGTCCCGTACTCGAGAAGGGAACGGTCACGGGCAACATGATCGTCGACCGGCGGCGCGGATGGGTCTCGGAGTCGCGCTTCGTCATCCTCGTGTACTCGTCGGTGGCGCTGCCCGGCGCAGCCGCTGTGCCGATGCGCTTTCAGACGAAAATCACGCAGCGAATGCGTACGCTCGAGCGGCGGTAACCGCCTACCACTGCTATATTTGGAGAGGCCCATCCGATGCGTCTCGTCCACCTCTCCGATCTTCATCTCGGCTTCCGGCAGTACCAGCGACTGACCCCTGGCGGCATCAACCAGCGGGAGGCAGACGTTGCGCGGTCGTTCATGTCCGTGGTGGATCGTGTCATCGCGCTGCGCCCGGACCTCGTGCTGATCGCCGGAGACATCTTTCACAATGTTCGGCCGACGAACCCAGCGATTTTGCACGGGTTTCGGCAGCTCGCGCGGCTCCGCTTGGGCATCCCGGATGTGCCAGTCGTGATGGTGGCCGGCAATCACGATACGCCGCGTTCGTCAGAGACGGGGTGCATCTTGAGCCTGTTTCGCGATTCCATCGGCATTCACGTCGTGGATCGCGAGGCACAACGGCTCTCGTTTCCAGAGCTCGATCTGGCGGTGCTCGCGGTGCCTGACGTGTCTGGACCGAAGCCGGCGCTGGTTCCCGAATCGGGTTACAAGTACAACGTGCTGCTCCTCCACGGAGAAGTGCAGGGGATGCTGCCGGCCCACGTGGCGACGCCGGATCGCTCCGCGGTGGAGATCTCGAAGGAGCAGCTCGGCGCCTCACGCTGGTCGTACGTGGCGCTGGGTCACTACCACGTGTATCGGCAGATCGCGCCTAACGCGTACTACTCGGGGTCCATCGACTACACGAGCGCGAACGCATGGGGTGAGCTCTACGAGGAACGGCTGGCCGGCATTCCGAGCAAGGGCTTCATCGAGCGAGACCTCGCGACGGGCGAGCATGTCTTTCATTCGATGCCGCCGGTACGTCCGCTCGTCGACCTGCCGCCCGTTTCGGCGCGCGGACTCACCGTCGCCGAAGTCGACGCGCGCATCCGAGCGACCATCGAGCAGTGTGAGGGTGGCGTCGACGACAAGATCGTCCGCCTCGTAGTTCGTGATCTCCCGCGGCACATCGCGCGGGATCTCGACCACAAGGCCTTGCGCGAGTTCAAGCGGCGCGCGCTTCACTTTCATCTCGATACGCGTCGCCCCGAAGTCGTGCGTCTCCAGGGGCAGGCGTCGCCCGGCCGTCGGCCATCGCTCGCCGACGTGGTCAAGGAAAAGTTGATGAGCCGGATGCTCGAGAGCGACATCAACCGCGACGAGTTGGTGGAGCTTGGATTGCGGTATCTACGAGCGGCGGAGAGCGCCGGCGCGGGCATGGCCGCGCTCGACGCCGGGTTGCAGGGGGGCTCGTAGCGCGTGCGCCTGAACTGGCTCCGCCTCTGCAACTTCCGTCAGCACGTCGACACACGGATCGAGTTCGACTCGGGGCTCACGGGGATCATCGGGCCTAACGGCTCCGGCAAGTCGACGATCCTCGAGGGCATCGCCTGGGCGCTGTACGGCACACCGGCCGCCCGTGGCACGCGTGAATCGATCCGCTCCTTCCGCGCCGGTCCTCGCGCGCAGGTTCGCGTGGAGCTCGACTTCGACCTCGGTGGCCACCGGTACCTCGTGTCGAGGGGGCTCACGAACGCGGAGCTCTTCCTCGACGGCGCGACGGTTCCCATCGCCAACACCATCACGGGCGTCACCGACCTGCTCCGTCGCCGGATCGGAATGAGCCTGGACGAGTTCTTCAACACCTATTTCACCGGGCAGAAAGAGCTGAGCGTGATGGCCGCGATGGGGCCGTCGGAGCGCGCACAGTTTCTCTCCCGTGTGCTCGGCTACGAGAAGCTGCGCACGGCGCAGGGTCTGGTGCGCGAGCGGCGCCGGATCATCGTTGCCGAAGCGGCTGGGCTCCGCGCCGGAATGCCCGATCCGGAAAGCGTCGCGCGCATGCTCGCTGAGGGGCAAACACGACTGACTGCGGCCGAGGCGCGCGCGCGTGATGCGACGCGGCGTCGTGAGACAGCGCGACGCACGCTCGATGAGATTACGCCCCGGTGGGAATCCCTGCAGCGCGAGCGCGAACGGCTACAGACCCTCCTTGCCGAGCTGCGTGTGGCCGAGGGGGAGATGGCTGGCCTCGGGCGCGATCGGGAGCGGCTCGAGCGAGAGCTCGCGGACGTTGCGCAAGCGCACGTGGAGCTCGAGCGCATCCGGCGCGAGCTCAAGCCGCTCGGCGAGCTTCACGCGCAGCTCCAGGACATGGACCGGCTGTTCAGCGAGGAAGGACGTCGGCGCACCCTGATCGAGAGCGAGCGCGCATTGGCCGACGACCTGGCGCGCCTGCGCGAGCGCCGCAGCAAGATCGAGACGGCGCCGTCGCTCGAGGAGCAGGCGACGCAGGAGCTGGAACAGAAGCGCCGCGAGCTGCAGCAGGTCGAAGCCGAGCTCGAGGCACTGCGCACCGATTGGGTGCGCGATCGGCAGGAGGCCGAGACCAAGCTGGAGTCGCTGCGCAAGACGCACGCGGAAGTGAAAGAGCAGCGCGAGCGGCTCGTCGAGGTCGGCGAGGAAGGCATCTGTCCTACCTGCACGCGCCCGTTAGGCGATCATTTTCGAACGGTGCTCGATCTGTTGGACGATCAGATCAGCACCGCCTGGGCTGACCGCAACTATTACAAGGGCCGGCTCGAGCAGCTGGAAGAGATGCCGCCGGAGGTGAAGGCGCTCACCGAACGACGGCGTGCGACGTCCGAATTTGCCACCAAGCTGGAGCGCCGCCTGGTCAAGGTGCAGAGCGCCATTCAGGAGCTGGTGCAGATCGGTCGCGAGGTCACTCAGAAAGAGCAGCGATACGAGGTCATTCGCCGCGATCTACTCGCCGTTCCCGCCGGCTATGACGCGGGCCGACACGACGAGCTGCGCCGCGAGTTGGAGCGCCTGCAGCCGCTGGATGCGAAGGCGGCGCGCCTCAGCGCCCAGGTCGAGCGCGAGGGACAGCTCCGTCGCGAGCGCGAGCGTGTCGGCGAGCAATCGGACCTCGTCCGCGAGCGCGTGGAGGACATGATTCGGCAGCGCGACAAGCTCCGCTTCTCCGAGCAGTCGTTCGCCGCACTGCGCGCCGAGTATGAGCTGGCGGCTGGTGAGCTGCGGGCGGCGGAGCTGGCGGGCGTGGGTGCCGAGGGCGAGGCGGCGTCGGCGCGGCAGGCGCTCGAGACCGCGACGCGCGCCCAGCACGATCTATCGAAATCCCAGGCTCACCTCGACCAGCTCACGCGCGAGAAGCGCATGCACGACGAGCTCGATCGAGCGTACTCCGACATGCGGACGGATCTGAACCTCCAGCTCCGTCCCGAAATCTCCGAGCTCGCTAGCGCCTTTCTCACCGAGCTCACCGAAGCGCGGTACTCCGAGCTTGAGCTCGACGATCAATACAACATCATCGTGCTCGAGGACGGGATCCCGAAGCCGGTGATCTCCGGCGGCGAAGAGGATCTGGCCAATCTCGTGCTCAGACTTGCGATCTCGCAGATGATCGCGGAACGTGCCGGACAGAGCTTCTCGCTGCTCATCCTCGACGAGGTGTTCGGCTCGCTCGACGAAGCACGCCGGCATAACGTAGTGGAGCTGCTGCGGCGGTTGCAGGATCGCTTCGAGCAGGTCATCCTCATCACACACATCGAGTCGGTCCGCGAAGGGCTGGATCGCGTGATCGCGGTGCGGTACGACGACGAGAGCGGCGCGTCGCGCGTCGAACAGGAGAGTCCATCGATGATGGAGTTGGACGTGCCGAACGGATCAGCGGTGGAAGCCGGAGCGGCGGACTGATGGCCATCACCAGACCATGGCGGGCGTCGCACTCGGTGGAGGGACCGTTTCGCGCGCGCATCGAGGAGATTGGGGAGCTGAATCAGGTCTTCAGCGATGCGTTCACCGAGCGATATCGCCGCGATGGCATGGTTGGCGTGCGTGTGCCCTTTTTGAATCCGGCGGTGTGGCGCTACGCCATAGAGGATGCGGACTCCGGCGCGATGCTCTGGCGCGACGATCGCGGCCAAATCATCGCCTTCAACATGGTGCATCGCTCGGGCACGGAGGGGTGGATGGGCCCATTGGCGGTCCGCACCGAGCATCAGGCGAGCGGCACCGGGAAGGAGATCGTCGGACGGGGCATCGAGTGGCTCAAACAGACTGGCGCCGAGGTGATCGGTCTGGAAACGATGCCGCGTACGATGGACAACATTGGCTTCTACTCCCGACTCGGCTTCATTCCAGGTCGGCTGACCCTTACGACCACGCTCGACGCAGCGGTGAGCGATCGGCCGGCACCGCTGCTAGGCCGTCTCTCGTCGCAGGAGAAGGCGAACGCTCTCATCGAGTGTCACGAGCTGCTCGAGCGCCACGCGCCGGGCTATGACTACACGCGTGAGCTCGAGCTCACGGATGACCTGTCGCTGGGCGATACGGTACTGCTGCGCGATCCCAAGGATGACGGGCGTCTGGTCGGCTTTGCGCTATCGCATACGGTGCCGCTCGTGGAGGGACGTGCGCGTGAGGAGCTGCGGGTCCTGAAGTTGGTGCTCGACCGCGAGGAATTGTTCGAGCCGATGGCACGCGCGCTGTGCGATCTCGCACGGCGGAGCGGCACGCGGCGCGTCGCGTTGCGCGTGCAGGGTGAGTTTCGCGGCGTATATCAGCGGCTGATCGCGCTCGGAGCGCGTGTACGGTGGACGGATCTCCGGATGTCGCTGGCGGGGTATGAGGAGCACCGGCCGGCGACGGGGGTGGTGCTGTCGAACTGGGAGATCTAGGCACCTGTTGACGCGCGAGGGGCACTCGCCGCAGCTTCCAAGCTCATGCTTCTGCGGTGATCGCAATGCTGGCCATCGCCCTCATACAAGAGCCGTATCCCGCCGAGCCGGATCCCGGCAGTAGCGCCTTCCAGGATCTTGTGGATGTCGCCGCGATCGCTGTCCCGCTGGCGCTGGTGATGCTGGTGTTCGCCATGACGTCTGGCCGGCTGAAGCGCTGGTTCCGGCACCGTGTCTTGCACCGCGGCCGGCGCCGCCGTCGGCGCAGCAGCGCGGAGCAGCAGGCGCTCGCGGCAAGCGCGCTCCCCTCGCTCGCCTCCTCGGCACGACCGGCGGCGGCATCGGCACCAGCGTCGGTCGCTCAAGAGCGCGCAACTCCCGCCGGCGATCAGCCGAGTGCAGCCGGATGAGCAGAACAGTGCGGTGGCGGTTGTTAAAGCCTCTCGCACGCTGGTTTGTCGTCTCCGCTCCATCCGGAAAATCCGCTTGATCCGGCAGTTCAAACTCGTTTCCAGCCTTGCTCTGTAGAATGGCCGATGTGGCGCAACTCTGACTACACCCAGCCGCGCCGCCTGTACTTGAGCCACGCCATCCGCTCGTAGATCCACACCCGAAAGAGCGCGAGACGATCCGCACTGCTATCCGCGCGCAGCGTGTAATCGCGAGACACCGCGGGCACGCACCTCACGTGAAAGCCCGCGCGCTCGAACGCGGCGCAGGCACGGCGCGTGTGCAACGGCGACGTCACGAGCACGATCGTATCGGCCCCGCGAGGAAGCAGCAGCCGCGCCGCGTTGACCGCCTCGTCACGCGTAGTGCGGACCGAATCCACGAAGAGCATTGCGAACGGCCGCGCCACCAGCGCGCGCAGGCGCTGCTGATCCGCATCAGCCGACACCCCCGCACTTCCGCGTCGAGATCGCGTCAGCACGAGCACTGGCGCAGCGCTGTCGCGCATCAGCTCGAGGCCCGTCAGCAGCCGATCCACTGACTGCGTGCCAAGCAGCGAATCTACGGTGATGCCGCCAGAGAGCACGATGACGGCGTCAACCGGAGTCGTTGGACGTGGGTCGCTTCGCACGAGCGCTCGCGTCGGCAGCATCGCCGTCACCAACGGCGTAAACGCGACGAGGATGACGCACGCGCACACCGCGATCGCGGCGATCCAGAAGAGCCGACGCAGCCAGCGAAGCCGCACGCCAACGGCGATCCCTCCGAGAAGTCCCGCCACGAGCGTGAGCGGCAAGGCCCACTCCCCGAATGGCACCAACAGTCCGAGTGTCGCAAGCGCCAGCCACGCGAGCGCGGCGACGGCGGCGCCGAGCAGTGTGTCTGGATGCGCAAAGATCTGTCGCATGGGTGCGGAAGCTACACGCGCCGGGGTAGACTGAGCGAAGAGGCTCCGATAAGCTGCTGGATGCTGATTGGTCACCTGGGGCTCGCGTTCATCGGGAAGCGCGCCCTACCCGCGGAACCGCTCGCGTGGCTCGTGGCCGCGGCGCTCCTTCCCGACATCGTGCGCTTCCTTCTACTGCTCGGCGTCGAGTCGACACGAGCGGAGCTGGCGTCTCACTCCATTCCCGCCATGCTCGTGCTGGCGACGTTGGCTGCTGCAATCGTCCGGCTTCGGAGCGGACTGTGGGCAGCGGCGCTCGTCGCCGGATTGCTGACGCTCTCTCACTACGGAGCCGACTTCGTTACCGGCTGCAAGCCGACCTGGCTCGGCGGCTCCTTCATCGGCCTCGGCTTCTATCATCGACCGCTGCTCGACCTCCTCGTCGAGCTCCCATTGGCCGTGGTCGGCTGGAGAATGATGCGCGAGCACGTACCGCCAACGAGCCGCTGGGCGCGAGGCTGGGTGATGATTGGCCTCATGTCGCTGCAGCTGCTGTTCTTGATCAGCAACTGCCGAGGTGGGATCTGTGTGGTGGGACGCTCGATCTGGAAATGGAATCCGGACGAGGCACGGTGGCCCGCCCGTGTCAACGAAGACACGTATCGCTGCGGGCCTCCCGTGATGCCGTCATCGTGGCGCCGAACCCGGTGAGCGCCGGCGAGAGCTTAGATGCGGATGCCCACTGCGATCGGCATCGAGCCAGGCTTGCCCGAGCCCTGGACCTGATGCATGCGGGCTTCACCGAAGACCGTGAACTTCTTCGTGAAGAGGCGCAGCCCCGCGCCGTAGTTGATCCCTGGCTCGAACTTGGATGCCGGTATCGAGTCCGACTTCAACGTCCGATAGTAGCCATAGCCTCCAACGAGATAGAGGCCGGACATCCCGAACGGCACTATCTCCAGATCGCCAGTGAAGGCGAGCATGCGCAGGTTGCGCGAACTCGTGACAACCTTGCGCTCGAACTGCTGATACATCGCTTCGGCGCGGACGGTGAGATGGTCGCCGAAGTGGAAGCCAAGACCGCCGGTGACGTGATAGCCCGACTTCAAAGAATCCGACAGACCCGCGCGGGGCATGATCACACCGCCGGAGAGCGCTACGGTCTGATCGGCGTACTGAGCCGCCGCTGGGGAGGCGAACACGAGAGCGCCAGTAAGCACGATCGCCGAGAAAGCATGAGGAAGCGCGCGTGATCGCATCATGGTCAGAAGGGGGTTCGTCGTGGGGGCCGAATGGAGACGACGCTTTTCATTCTGACGATCACCCGGCTTTGCACGTCTCAAACCCGATGCCGCGCACGCTCTCTCGGATCCGGTTCCCCTAAATCCTCCCCACTTAGCTCCTAGCTCCTGATTCCCTCAGCTCTGTACGCTTTTCAGCCATCCCGACCTCGTGCCCACGACCCGGCTCGTCATTCTTCTCGTCACGTATCTGTTGATCGCCGTCCAACAGCTGCCGGGAATCCGCCTCAATCGTCCCGCGGCGTCGCTGCTCGGCGCCGTCGCCATGGTGACCATCGGTGGATTGCCGCTGCGCGATGCTTACGCGTCGATCGACCTCGACGTCATGCTCTTTCTCCTGGGCGTCCTGTTGCTCACCGGCTATCTCGAGCTCGGTGGGTTCTTCGAGTGGGTGGCCGTGCACGTGGTCGAGCGCGCCCGTTCGCCGCGAATGCTCCTTGCCATGGTCGTCGCCGTGAGCGGCGTGTTGTCGGCTTTCTTCGTCAACGACACGATCTGTCTCGTGCTCACGCCTCTGGTGCTGGCCGTCGTGCGGCCGCTCGGTCTGAAACCGCTACCGTTTCTCCTCGCGGTCGCGTTAGGCTCGAACGTGGGGAGCGCCATGACGCCGACGGGAAATCCTCAGAACATGCTCATCGGCGTGGCGAGCGGCATCCACTTCGCGCGCTTCGTCACCTCGCTTGCGCTGCCTTCGCTGGGAGGGCTCGCGATCGTGTATGCGGTGCTCGCGCTCATGCATCGGCGCGATCTGCAGCCACCGGATGATCGGCTCGCGCACCCGAGTATTGCGCGAGCGAGTGGAGACTCGATGCAAGCGCTGGCCATTGACCGTGCCTTGATTGCGAAGTCGCTGGTGGTCTTCGGCGGTGCGCTTGCCGGATGGCTCGCGGGCCTCTCACTGCCGTTGGTGGCGATCACGGCCGCGGCCGTGTTGATTGCCGTGGCGCGGCGAGACCCCGCCGACGCTTTCGCCAAAGTGGAGTGGGAGCTCCTGCTCTTCTTCGGTGCACTCTTCGTCGTGATGCGCGGCGTGCGCGACCTGCCGCTTGTCGTATCCTTGACGTCGACGGCAAGCGCACATCTCACGGGCGCTCCTGTGCATGACGCCGGCGTGATCTCCGCCGCGATGCTCGCGCTCTCGAACCTCGTGTCGAACGTGCCCGCGGTGATTCTATGGCTCCCCGTCATTCCGAAGGTGGCCAATCCCGACTTCGCGTGGCTCGTCATGGCGATGAGCTCCACCTTCGCGGGAAATCTGACGCTCATCGGCTCGATGGCGAATCTCATCGTCGCCGAGCGTGCAGAAGCGCGCGGGGAGCGAATCGGCTTCGTGGACTACCTACGGGTGGGTATGCCGGTGACGGTGCTCACGGTGTTGTGGGGCATCGCCACTCTCGTGTTGATCGGCGTGTGACGGCGCGTCGCGCGCTTCGTCACTCCTTCGGTGTCGGGTGTACGCGGTCTCCGCGCACGACGACGCGCCAGATGATCATCGAAACACCGATAGTCAACAAGAGATGAATCCACCCTGGACCCTCGAACAGAAATGTACCGATGGCCCAGATGACGAGCAGCGCGATCGCAGCGATCAGACCCAGGTCCATGTCGTTTGATTTCACTGGTGCTCGTCCCTACATTGACTGCAACTGAAAGAAACGCTATTCGGGACGGAGAACACGTTTTCGAGCCGATAAGTCCATTCGAGTGGGTTCGATAATCTACATCGACGTCACGCCCCTAGTGCGGGGGAAGGCGAAAGGTGTGGTGAGGGCCTCATACATTCGGCCGGGCTTCGCAAAACCCTTCTTCGTTCCGATCTCTTGCGAGCCCCGTGGGAAACCACGGGGCTCGCGCTTTTTTCAGGATTTAGGAGTTGGATCCAGGAGTTAGGAGTTAGGGGGAGGATTTAGGGGCGAGGAGTTTGCGGAGCCACGCAACGACGAGTTCTGGCGTTGCAGCCGCCTATCCTTGTCGGGCGCCAAGCAGTTACCGTTTTAGGAAGCGAAGTTCCCTACACTCCTCCTCCTTAGCTCCTAAATCTTAGCTCTCCCCCTAACTCCTAAATCCTAGCTCTTTGCCCACCGTCACCGTCATTCGGCGCATGCACTTCAATGCCGCGCATCGCGTGCACAACCCCGCACTGTCGGAGGAAGAGAATCGCACGCTGTTCGGCAAGTGCAACAACCCCAATTGGCACGGACACAACTACATCCTCGACGTGTCGGTCACCGGGCCCGTGGATGAACGCACCGGGTACGTCGTCGATCTCGCGAAGGTCAAAGCCATCGTCGAACGCGAAGTCATCGACAAGGTCGATCACCGCAACTTCAATCTCGAAGTGGACTTCATGCGCGGCGTGATCCCCACGACCGAGAATATCGTCGTCGCGATGTGGCGCGTGCTGCAGCCCGCGATCTCGCCGGGTACGCTCACGCGCCTCGTGCTGTGGGAGACGCCGAACAACTACGTCGAATATGATGGCCGCTAACGTTCACCCACGCGGGTTTCGGTGACCCTCGCGTTGCACGAACGCACTGCCGTCGTCACCGGCGCCTCGCGCGGCATCGGGCTCGCCGTGTCGCGCGCACTCGCGGATCAGGGCGCCCGCGTCGTGATGCTGGCCCGAAGCGCCGAAGAGCTCCGAACGCGTGCGCAAGAGCTTGGGGATCGCGCCTATGCCGTCCCCTGTGACGTCACAAGCGCCAACGCCATGGACCAGGCGATCTCGGCAATCCGGGCTCACCTCGGTGGCGCTCCCGACGTCATCGTCAACAATGCGGGCTCGTTCCGTCTGTCGCCGATCGAGCACACCACACCCGACGAGTTCGAGCGCACCATTGCGGTCAACCTCGCCGCGCCGTTCCGACTGGTGCGTGCCTTCCTTCCTGAGCTGCGCGTGCGTGGCCACGGGCACGTGATCGTCATCGGTTCCATCGCCGATCACACCATCTTTCCCGAAAATGGCGCTTACGCCGCGAGCAAGTATGGGATTCGCGCCTTGCACGAGGTACTACGCGCGGAGCTGCGAGGCTCCGGTGTGCGAGTGACCGTGGTCTCGCCAGCGGCGGTGGACACCAGTCTCTGGGACGAGATCGCTCCAGGCAGCCGGGCAGACCTTCCTCCCCGGTCGGCGATGTTGGCACCGGACGCCGTGGCATCGGCCGTTGTCTATGCCGCGACCCAGCCGCCCGAAGTGGACATCGAGCTTATTCGCCTCGCGCGTTCATAAAGGATCGATTCAGCCGCTGCGGGAACCGCCGGTAAAGGGATTGATTCAGCCACTCTGCGTCCCGCTCGTAATAAGGATTGATTCAGCCACTGGGGAAACCGCAGTGGCTGAATCCTGCCGGCTGGCCCCGCCGTACCAATGAAGGGGCGGTGGGATGAACCTCCCGCCCTGGCTTCACCAGCCGCACCGGCCACGTCGTGCGGCACACGGTCCATTCAGGGGAATCCATGCTGAGCACCTTCGCCTCCGCGCCGGTCGACGGCACACGCGGTACCGTGGTTCGCACCCTCATCGCACTGCTGAAACCGCTCGGGATCGCCGTTGCGCTTCTGGCAGGCCTCGCGCTGTCCGGCGCCATTGCGCAGACGACACCGCTCATCGAGATGCGCGACCTCGGTTCGCGCGAGCTGCGGACGGAAGGGATCGCACTCAGTCGCGCGCAGGACGTGCGGATCAACGCTATCGGAGCCGAAGCTTCGGAGAGCAATGGAACCGTAGGTTGGATCAAGGGCACGCTTCGCACCTATAACATCACGTCGGACGATGCCCCACCCGCGTGGCAGGGGAATGCTTGGATCCTCGACGCGCGCACCCGCGCCGTGGTCTGGGAGCTTCGTGCCGCAGAGACGAAGCGCGAGCGCCGCGACCTCCGCCGCTTCGACGGAACGATTCGCCTTCAGCCGGGCACGTATGAGGTACGATATGCCTCGTACACCAACGGCGCGGGCTCTGGCCGCTGGTTCAGCAGCGACGACGACGCTCGCGACAACGGATTGTCCCGCAACTTCAGTCTCTACATCGAGAGTGACGCGTCTGGCGCGCGCCGCGTACCGCGCAGCGAGCTTGCACGGGCGCGTGACGAGTTCACCGCGACTGCCGTCGTGTCGCTCACGAATGTGGGTCCGTCCCGGTCGGAGCGTATGGGTTTCACGCTCGAGCAGCCCACCGAGCTCGAGGTGTACGCTATTGGCGAAGCCCGGCGCGATGGTGCCTTCGACTACGGCTGGATCATCAACACGGCGACGCGTCGCAAAGTCTGGGAGCTCGCGTATCGCTTCTCCGATGCGGCGGGCGGCGCCGACAAGAACCGCTCCGAGCGCCGTACGCTAACGCTGCCGGCCGGACGATATGCCGCCATCTTCGCGACCGACGACAGTCACGATCCATCGGAGTGGAACAGCGCGCCCCCGTTCGATCCGTCGTTCTACGGACTCACGATTCGCGTGAACAATCCGTCGGACCGCTCGCGCGTGAAGACTTTTGCGTACGATCCCTGGCCGTCCGGCACACCAGTCGTCGCGCTCACCCGCATGCGCGACCACGATTCACGCTCGGCAGGCTTTTCTCTGACGCGAGACGCTGACGTCCGTGTCTACGCACTCGGCGAGGAGTCCGGCGACGACATGGCGGACTACGGCTGGATCGTCGATGCCGCAACGCACCGGCGCGTGTGGGCGATGGATGCCGACGACACGCAGCACGCGGGCGGCGCTGAGAAAAACCGTTTGAGCGACCGCGTCATTCGTCTGCCGAAGGGCAGCTATCTCGTGCACTACACCACGGACGATTCGCACTCGTTCGACGACTGGAACTCCGCCCCGCCGATCGATCCGGAGCACTGGGGCATCAGTATCTATCCGGCGACGGACTCTGATCGGGCAGCCTTCGGGCCATACGAGGAACAGCGTGACGGGAACGTCGTCGCTGAGATTCTTCGCGTGGGTGACGATGAGCATGAGCGCACGCGGTTCACGCTCGATCGCGATGACGACGTCCGCGTCTACGCCATCGGTGAGGGAAGTGATGACGAGATGTTCGACTACGCGTGGATCGAGAGCGCGAAGACTCGGGAGATCGTGTGGGAGATGACCTATCGCGGCAGCGAGCACGCGGGCGGCGCTAACAAGAACCGGCAAATCAGCGAGGTCGTGCGTCTGCCGGCGGGCGAGTACATCCTGCACTACCGGAGCGACGGCTCCCACTCGTATCGCGATTGGAACGCGGAGCCGCCGATCGACCCGAAGCATTGGGGCGTGACGGTGAGCCGGGTGCGGAAGTAGGGGATAGGGGATAGGGAATAGGGGAAGGCGACAACCGACAGCGGATAGCTTCCGTACTAGCAGGGCGAAATGGCGACGTTGTTGGCTATCCCCTAACCCCTAACCCCTATCCCCTATCTCCTATCGTGTTCATCGACATCATAGACGCGCTCCGCTGCCCGAACCCGCACGAAGAGAGTTGGCTCGTCGCATCCGCCGCCGTCACCGAGGGACGCGACATCATGGAGGGCGTGCTCGGCTGCCCGGTCTGTCGCGCGGAATATCCGATCCACGCGGGCCTCGTCGAGTTCACCCACTTGCCGGCGAGCGCGACACCAACGGCCTCCGCGAGCGATGAGCAGGCGATGCGTCTCGCCGCATTGCTGGACCTCACCAACGTGCGCAGCTTCGCGATGCTCGTTGGGAGTTGGGGCACTCAGGCACGAGCACTTCACGACCTCGTGGACGCCCCGATTCTGCTCGTGAATCCGCCAGCGGGTATTGAGCTTGGCGACGGACTGTCGGCCGTTACCTGCGGCCCGGTGATGCCTGTCGCACGCCGGAGCGCGCATGCCATCGCCCTCGACGCGGCGGTCAGCCCAGCGCTGGTGGTCTCCGCGTTGTCGGCGGTGCGAATCGGTGGACGCATCGTGGCGCCCGCGACGATCGAGAGACCATCAGAGGTCACACCGCTCGTGCAGGACGACTCGCTCTGGGTCGGCGAAAACACAGCCGCGGCGGAGGGGCTGGTCTCCCTCCGCCGCGGCGGCATACCCTGAGTGCACGACCGTCAGATCAGACGCCTGCGGGCTCGTGCTCGTCCTGGTACAGCGAATCGACGACGTGCTTGTACGTCTTGTCGATGACGCGCCGCTTCACCTTGAGCGTCGGCGTGAGCTCTCCGCGCTCGATCGAGAAGTCGTGCTCCAGCAACCCGATCTTCTTCGGCACCTCGTAGCGCGCGAGGCCTTCCATCTCCCCCATCACTTCCTGATTCATCTTCGCCTGGATGGTCGGCATCTGCAGCAGCTGCGCGCGGTCGGTCCAGATGATGTTCTTCAACCGGGCCCATTTCTCCAGCGTTTCCCAGTTCGGCACCACGAGCATCACCGGGAACTTGCGCTTGTCGCCGATCATCACTGCCTGGCTGACGTACTTATTCGTCTTGATCTGATTCTCGATCGGCTGCGGTGCGATGTTCTTGCCGCCGGCGGTGACGATGATGTCCTTCTTGCGATCGGTGATTCGAAGGAAGCCGTCCTCGACCACACCAATGTCGCCGGTGTGGAACCATCCCTCCGTATCGATCGCCTCCGCGGTCGCCTGAGGCTTGTTGTAATACCCCTTCATCACGTTCGGACCGCGCGTGAGAATCTCGCCGTCGGCGGCGATCATGACGTCGACCCCGGGCAGCGGCATGCCGACCGTGCCGATACGGAATCGCGAGGGTGAGTTCACCGCGATCACCGGCGAAGTTTCCGTCAGGCCGTAGCCCTCGAGAATCACCAATCCGGCCGCGTAGAAGAATTTGTTGATCTCCGGCGCGAGCGGTGCGCCGCCGGACACGAAATAACGGAGCTTGCCGCCGGTGCGCGCCTTCAGTTTGGAGAATACGAGCTTCTGGGCGAGCGCGTACTGGAGCGCCAAGAATCCGCGCGGCTCGCGACCCGCCAGCTTCTGATCCGCCCATCGGTCTGCGACGCGGCGCGCCCAGAAGAAGATGTTCTTCTTGATTGCGCCGCCGGACAGCGCGTTCTCGAGCACGCGCGCGTACATCTTCTCGTACAAACGTGGTACGGAGATCACGATCGATGGCGCGATCTCCTGCATGTTGATCGGGACGGTGTCCATCGACTCGGCATAAGCGATCGAAGTGCCGGTCGTGATCATGAGATACTGCCCCGCCATTCGCTCGAGAATGTGCGAGAGAGGCAGGAAGCTCAGGCACGTGTCTTTGCCCTCGAACGGGATGACCGCGCACGAGGCCATGCAGTTCGAGTAGATGTTGTCATGCGTGAGCATGACGCCTTTCGGCTCGCCGGTCGTGCCGGACGTGTACAGCATCGTGGCGACATCGTTAGGCTGAACGGCCCGCCAGCTGCGCTCGTAGGCCGCCAGCCCCTCCTTCGACTCCTTGGCGGCGCCATCTGCCTCGAGCTCGGCCAGCGTGCGATCGACGCCTGGCACCCGCGTACTCGTGAAGCCGATGACGTGACGCATGGCCGGGCACTCGCCACGAATCTGCGCGACCTTCGCGGCTTGTTCCGCCGTCGACACGAAGATCGCGACCGCGCCCGAGTCGTTCAGCATGTACCGCACTTGATCAGCCGGCAGATTCGGATAGATCGGAACATCCGTGACCGCGGACGTCAGACACCCGAGATCAGCGATGGGCCACTCGGGCCGGTTCTCTGACAGGAGCGCCACGCGATCGCCGGCGCGCACGCCTAACGTCTGGAGACCCAACGCCACGCGACGCACGCGCTCGGCGAAGGTCCGGTGCGAGATCGAGCGCCAGGTACCGTCGACTTTCGCCTTCAACGCGTCTGGCTTGTCGTATTTCGCGACGGCGTCGAAGAAGAGCTGATTCAGCGTGCCTGGGGCGGAATTGCGTGGACCACCGCTCGTGATCATCACATCCTCCGTCTTGCCGACACAGGGGGTCGGACGACTGGTAGGGCCCACTGCGAGCATGCCACAGCGTCGAAGAGGGCGATCGCCAACGGCCGGGAGCCGGCCGTCTCAGGCTGAGTATACCGGCCGAGCGGAACGGCGGGAATGCGTCATCGTACGTAGTCGAGCGCGCCGGCTGTTCCGAATTTGCCTGACTCTCCCCAACTCGTAGCTCCTCGCTTCAACACCGCATCCAGCGCTGCGGGGTCGCGCTACGGCGTGATGCTAGGCCTGATTGGGACCACAACGCGAATCGGACTGGTCGGAATGTCCTGACCCTTGTATCGCACCATCACGTGCACCACGATGCTCTCGGGCTTGAACGTCGACCAGACATTACCCTCGTCCTGCAAGGCGTGACGGCGCAATGCGACCCGGCGGGACGCCTCGCCGCTGGTGTTGGTAGTGTCGTTCGACGACCGCTTGTTGTTCTCGTCCACGAGGATTGCGGTGGTGTCGCCCGCGTTTGCAGCTGGCGCGGAGTCGATGACGTATCGCACGAGATATGCGTTCACGGGCGTCTGCTTGCCGACGCCACCCATCACCCGCACCGTGATGCCGGACGAGTACGCGATCGTATCCGTCGGTGTGATGTAGAGCGTGTCGGTCGAAGTCTTGACGACAGTATCGGGCCTGATGGTGACGGGCAGCGGCAATGCAGACGTTTGCAACCCGCCGGACGTTGCGCCCGCGGGCCTCACGACGGCAACTACCCTCGCCGAAGGAGAGAGGGTGTCACCGAACGCGATACCGTGCGCGTCGACCGTCAAGCCGTTCAGCGTATCGAGCACGAAGAATGACACCTGTACGTCGCGTACAGTGTCGCCACCCGCGTCGAAGGCGTAGACACGAAGTGAGTCGACGTTACCGAGGGTGTCGCGTGAGCTGTCGCCAAAGATCACCGAGGGCGTTGGCGCGATCACGGGGCTTACGGACGCAATGCCATCGAGTGGGGAGCTGATGTCGAGGCAGGAGATCCCCACCCACAGCGCGGCAAACAGCGCCGCCGCGCGAACGAACGAGCGCGTCATCGCAGGAGTGGCGCGAGCTGGTCGGCGAGCGCGAGATACGCCTGCGCCGCAGGGTCCGCCGGCGTGCGCAGGACGATGGGCTGTCCCGCGGCGCACGCGTCGAGCGAAGCCACGGTGCGCGGCACGGCGGTCTCGAACACGAGCTGTGGAAGCTGCGCACGCACATGCGCCGCCACGCGTTCAGAAACAGGGTTACCAGGCTCGTACATCGTGAGCAAGATGCCGTCGAAGGTCAGCTGAGGGTTCTCTGCTACTACACTTCGGATGCCGCGAAGGATCTGTGCGGTGGTTTGCACGGCGGCCGGCTCGCACTGAAGCGGCACGAGCACGTGTTGGCTGTGCGCCAGCACCCGATGGACGATCGTGCCAAGGCCGGGAGGCGTGTCCACAATGACTGCGTATCCGCGCTCCTGCGCCCGCTGCAGCAGCTCGGCAACGCGGGGCGAGCTCGCGAACTGCTGCTGGTACTCATCGTGGCTCCCCGCCTCCGAGATCGAGCCGGCCAGCGCAACGCGGAGCCACGGCAGCATCGTGGGGCGGATCACCTCGTGCAGCGCACTCGAGCCTGTGACGAAGTCCGACATCCCCAACTGATACTCCGGCGACAACAGCCCGAGCGCATAACGCGCGGAGCCCTGTGGATCGACGTCGACCAGGAGCGTTTTGATGCCACGGTGGGCGAGCGCCACGGCGACGTTGATTGCCGTCGTCGTCTTGCCGACCCCGCCCTTCTGGCTGACCACTGCGAGAACGCGCCCCACGTTAATGCTCTGGCTCCTCAGCGAGCTGGTCGCCACCCGCGCGGAGCTGCTGCAGGGTGTTCTTCGCGTGACGCACCCACCGCTCGGCCTCCGGACTCTCCGGCGGTCTGGCCAGGAACGCCTGTAGGTGCTCCTCGGCGCCCTCGCGGTCCTGCCGTTTGAGCAGCAAGAAGGCGAGGCCGTAGTGTGCGCCAGAGAGCTCTGGGGCCAGCTCGAGGGCACGCCGGTACGCGCGGATCGCGTCCTCCTGCCGGTTCGTCTTCGAGAAGGCGATCGCCATGTTCTGCAGAATCTTCGGATCGTTTGGCCGATCGCGAAGCGCGAGCCGGTACGAGGTGAGCGCCGCGTCGTAGTCCCCCTGCCGTTCGAGCGCCAGCGCCTCGCTCAGGTAGTCGAGTCGCTGAGGCTTCACGTCGCTCTGAGACTTGCCGCCGATCAGGCGGCTCCACCAGGACATGCGATTCGGAGGGGGACGGGTGGATCGGGACCGCAGCGGGGCGGGCGGAGCGACGGGGCTCAGAGCGCAAAGGTATCGCGTAACGACACTTCGAGCAACCGCGCCGCACGTCGCACCACAGGGCCTACGCTCGCTTCTCGCAACGACATCCAGCGTTCGGAGTGAACTGCTTCCACCCCTTCACGGCGGCCACTAACTTACTTCTCTCCGACACGCGCAGTACCTCCGCAGTCGAGGCACTCGAGCGCCGTTGTCCATGACTCACCCACCGACAGCGGATGGCGCGCGATGACCCCCCGGCGTACGACAGTCGAGCATTCTCGCGGCGTCTTCAACGTCGAGTGGCCGCTATTCGGTGAGCTGTCGCGTGCCCTCGCTCTGAAAGTCTCGCGGGAATACGATCCAGAAGTGGTGGTCGGTATCGCAACCGCGGGCGTGATTCCCGGTGCCGTGATCGCCGCAATTCTCGACCGGGAGTTCCATTCCATCGTCGTCAGCCGGCGCTATGGCGCGGAAGCCCCACGTTCGACACCGGTCGTGCTGTCGGCCGCACCCGCGGCAGTGTATGGCAAACGCGTGCTGCTGGTCGACGAGACCTGTGACTCCGGCGAGACGATTCGTCTTGCGGCGAAGGCGATCATCGACGCCGGCGCTCGCGAGGTGCGAACGGCCGTCGGCTTCAGGACGGGCAGCTTCGAGCCTGACTTTCACTCCATCGCGACCGAGAGCACGATCGTGCTGCCGTGGGACCGTGAGATCCTGATCGACGGGGAGCTCGTCACCAATCCGCTGTACGCGGACGTGCTGAAGTAGGGTTGTGCAGGTTGCCGGAGAGTTTTCTCTGCGGCCTCTGTTTTTCCCTCTGCGTCCGCTGAGCCAGCGGCCTCTGCGCTATCACGCGACGCCGCTCACCGCCTGCTCGTAGTCGAGCCCCTCGGACATCGCGTCGTACACGTGCTGCATCACTTCGGAGCTGCCGACCAGAAAGCGACAGCGCTCGTTGCCCATGGAGCGGCACTCGACTTCCATGACGGCGAGCGAGTCGCCCGCGAGACGCCCAAAGAAGTCAGCGAACATCCCTGTCGTTAGGTGGCAGCCGGGAAACTCGAGCGCCATCGACGCATCCGCCTCCGCCCAATCGCCGCTGTCGATCGTGGCGACGGCGCTGTGAATCGTCCCGAGTGCAAGCGATCCCCACCCGAGCTCCCCGAAAAACTCGGTTGCGCGACGCGCAAATTCCGACATGTCCAGCGATTCGGGCGTGCCGAGCCCGCGCCCAAGCAGCCATCGGGCGAACGCGTCGAACAGCGTCGCGCCCCCCGCATAGCCCGCGTTCTGGAGATAGGATGCTGCCTCCGGACCGACGTCCTTGAGCAGCGAGGCGCAGAGGGAGAGCAGAGATTCGCGCGTCACGCCCACCATGGCGCTCGCGGAGAGATCGAGTGTTTGAGCCATCAGGCAATCTCCGATTGCGCTAGGCGCTCCCGCAATCCCGCCTCGTCAATGACTTCGACGCCAAGGGCACGCGCTTTTTCGAGCTTGCTTCCCGCATCCGCTCCGGCCACCACGAAGCTCGTCTTCTTGGAGACACTGCTCGTTACCTTGCCGCCATTGGCCTCGACGAGGGCGGTCGCATCCTCACGAGTGAGCGACGGCAGCGTTCCCGTCAGGACGACCGTCAGTCCCGTGAGGGCACCCCCTGTCTTCTGACGCGGCTCGGTGAAGTTCAACCCGCGCTTTCGCAGCTTCTCGATGAGGCGTCGTGCCGCCTTGTCCTTGAACCAGGAGACCACCGATTCGGCGATGGTCTCCCCCATGCCGCGAACCGCCAGGATATCCTCCACCGTCGCCTGCTCGAGTGCCTCCATCGTTCCGAAGTGTCGAGCAAGCTCCCTGGCGGCGATTTCCCCAACGTTCCCGATGCCCAATCCAAAGAGCAACCGCGAGAGCGGCTGCTGCTTGGAGGCTTCGATCGCCTCGACGAGCGCCTCAGCGCTCTTGTCGGCGAATCGCTCCAATTCCACCAGCTGCTCGGCGGAAAGGTCGTAGAGGTCGGAGGCATCGCGAACGAGACCCGCGGCCATGAACTGCTCGATGCGCGCATACGACAGGCCACGAATGTCCATTGCCCCTCGGGACGCGAAATGGACGAGCCCTTCGAGCTGTCGGGCCGGGCACTCGAAGTTGGGGCAGTAGAACATCCCACGATCTTCGCCGCCCACGACTTTCGTGTTGCACGAGGGACAACGCGTCGGCGGATCGAACGGCACCACTTCTGGCTCGCGGCGCTCGGGAATTGGGCCGATCACCTGCGGGATCACTTCGCCGGCGCGCTTCACCTGCACCCAGTCACCGGGACGGAGATCCTTGTCGCGAATGAGCTCGAAGTTGTGCAGCGTCGCCTGCTTCACGGTCGCGCCGCCAATTTCCACCGGTTCGAGGACGGCGAACGGGTTGAGCGATCCCGTGCGTCCGACATTGATCTCGATGGCGAGTAGTCGCGTCACCACGATGTCTGGAGCGAACTTGCGCGCGATCGCATAACGCGGCTCGCGACCACCCACGACGCCGAGCTCGCGCCATAGTGCGAGCTCATCGACCTTCACGACGGCGCCGTCGATCGCGAAATCGAGTCGCGCTCGCACCTTGTTCTCGATCTCCGTCGCCCACGCGTGCACCTCCGCCAGCGCAGTGCAGCGGCGCCGCTCCGGGGCAACCGGGATGCCCCACGTCGACAGTTGCTCGAGCAGCTCGGACTGGCGCTTGACCGAAAGCTCCTGCCCGGGCGGCACCGCCATGCTGTAGCCGAAGAAGCGAAGCGGCCGCGATGCGGTGATCGCCGGATCGAGCATGCGCAACGCGCCCGCGGCCGCGTTGCGTGGATTGGCGTACACTGGCTCGCCCGCTTTGACGCGCTCCTCGTTCATCCGCTCAAACCCGCTGAACGGCATGTAGACCTCGCCGCGGATCTCCACGAGCGGAAGATGGCCGGATCCTCGCAGTCGCAGCGGAATCTCGCGAATCGTGCGGATGTTCACGGTGACGTCTTCGCCGATCGCGCCATTTCCGCGCGTGGCTCCGGTGACGAGCACGCCGTCGCGGTACGTGAGGCTCACCGCCGCGCCATCGATCTTCAGCTCACACTGGTAGCCCGACCGCCGCACTTCCTCACCGGCAAGACGAACGATCCGTTCCTCCCACGCCGACAGCTCCTCTTCATTGAAGGCGTTGCCGAGTGAGAGCATGGGGACGATGTGCTGATGCTTCGCGAGCTGAGACTGCGGCTCCGCGCCCACGCGCTGCGTTGGCGAGTCTGGTGTCCGCAGGGTGGGGTTCTGGTCCTCCAGCTCCCGCAGCTCGCGGAACATGCGATCGTACTCGGCATCGGAGATCGAGGGCCGGTCGAGCACGTGGTACTCGTAGTTGGCGCGCTCGATCTGCTCGCGCAGGAACGCCGCCCGCGCAGCAAGGTCGTGGTGGAGGTCGGACACGAGGAGCTAGGAGTTAGGGGAGAGGAGCTAGAAAACGCACTGTCCCTAGCTCCTCCCCCCTAACTCCTAGCTCCTCGCCAAAGGCGCGCGTCATCCTTTCGACTCCTCGTTTAGCACCTGCATCGCCACCGTCACCAGACGCTCCAGCTCCTGGTCGGACGCCTTGGGAAGGAGCGTCTCGGACCACATGTGATCGTCGGACGTCGTGTAGCGCTCGAGCAGGCGTCGAACGAATGCGATCAGCGCGATGCGTTGCAGCTCGGAGCGTCGTTGCGATTGACCGACTTCCTTTTGAGAGCGCATCAACGTCTCGAAGCGGTGCGCGTTGCGTAGCGCCTTGGCCGTGAGCGAGGCCACGACCTGACAGAAATGCACGTCCGCGTCGGAGAAGGTCTCGGCGTCGCGCTCCGTACGGAGGAAAATTGCGCCGATCACCGCGCCCTGCCATTGAATGGGCACCACCACAATCGACCGCACGTTGCGCAGATCGAGGGTCGACTTGATGCTCTTCAGCATCGGGTCGCTCGCGGCGTCCGGGATGAACACCGTCTCCTTCGACTCGAAGGCGCGCTTGAGCTCTGGATAGCGATTGAGATCGACGACGAGGTTCCGAATGGTGGGATCCTCGTAGCTCGCAACGAGACGTACCTCATCCTTTTCGCCAGCGAGAAAGATCGCGCAGCGATCGAGACCGAATGCCTCGCCTAACTTGCGGGCGATGGTCTGGAGGATGTCGACGAAGTGGAGTGAGGCAGAGATCTCCTGCAGGATGCCGACGATCGCGACGAGGTGATCGCGCTCTCGTTGCAGCTCGGCGACGCGGCTGCGGAGCCGCGCCACCTCGTCATCACGCCCGAATGTCTCGTCCGTCACCGGCCGGCTGGTCTGGGGGGACAGGGACCCGCTCCCGTCCGTTGTTGCCGCCGCGCTCATCGTGCGGTTCGTGCTCGAGCTCGACGTCGGGATCGGCGGCGTCCGCCCGCTCCCGCCCGACGCCGCGCTGTTCTGATCCATAGTTCGGGTCCGCGGAGGTGTGCGCGTTGAAGTCGTCGCTGTCGAAGCGGATCACGCGGTTGCGCCCCGTCTCCTTGGCAACGTACAGGGCATCATCTGCCGCGCGAACCAGCGCATCGCAATTCGGGACGCGTGGGTGGGGCCATCCGGCGACGCCGAAGCTCGCCGTCCGCTTCAACGTACCGCCGTCGAACGTGAATGTACGCGTCTCGATCTCTTTCCGCACCCTCTCCGCGAACGTCACTGCCGCGTCCAGGACGGTCCCCGGAAGGAGCAGCATGAACTCCTCGCCCCCGTACCGACCCACACGATCCACCTGATCTCGGGCCTCGTTCTTCAGCAGACGCGCGAGCTGTTTCAGGACGGCATCGCCAGCCTGATGCCCGTACGTGTCGTTCACGCTCTTGAAGCGATCGAGGTCCACCATGACGCACGAGAAGGGCTCGTGGAGCCGTTTCGCGTGCGCGAACATCTGCTCGAGCTGTTCCTCGAGATGCCGGCGGTTGTCGAGCCCCGTGAGCCCGTCGGTCTGCGACACGTGGCGCAGGCGCTCGTTCGCCTCGAGCAGCTCACGCTCGCGCTCCTCGAGCTCCTCCTGCAATCGCTTGATGCGCAGCATCGAACGGAGCCGCGCCTTCAGCTCGGGAAACTCGATCGGCTTGGTGATGTAGTCGTCAGCACCGGCTTCAAGCCCCTCCACCTTATCCTCGGTGGAGTCGAGCGCCGTCTGCATGATGATCGGAATGAACGGCAGCTTCGGGTTCGACTTCACGCGCCGCGCGACTTCGACGCCGTCCATCACCGGCATCATCACATCGAGGAGGATGAGGTCCGGAGGAGACTCGTCCACGCGCTCCAGCGCCTCCTGTCCATTCATCGCCGACGACGTCGTAAAACCCCACGACTCGAGCCGCACGCGGAGCAACTCGATGTTGTCCTCGTGGTCGTCGACGATCAGGATGCGCGCTGGGAACTCCTTTTCATCTGCCATTGTCCTTCCCGAGGAATCGCTGCACCTCCGCAACCACCGCGCGGGGCTCGCACGGCTTCGCCAGGTATCCGTCGCACCCTACCTCCATCGCTTTCTCGCGATCCGACGCCAGCGCATGCGCCGTGAGGGCAATGATCGGGATGCCCCGGGTTTCCGGGTCGTGCTTCAACACCTGCGTTGCCTCCCATCCGTCGATGATCGGAATGGAGATGTCCATCAAAATGAGATCCGGCTTTTCCGCGCGTGCCTTCGCAATACCCTCTTCACCGTTCAGCGCCTCGGTGACCGAGTAGCCGAAATGGCGCAGAATGGTGGAATAGACGATGCGGTTGTCTTCGTTGTCTTCGACGAGAAGTACCGTCTTGCCGTTCGCTGACATGTTGTCCCTCACACAACGGCACGTTGAGCGGTCGCAAGGTCGGTCGGCATCGCGCTACTGCCATGGACTACCCGGGGGTACTTCCGAGACGAGCCGTGCGTTCGATCGATGAGATATACAGAGGCCTCCGTGCGACCAGACCAACCACGGCCAGTCGGCGGAGCCACCAAGAGGGGCCTGCAATCCCCGACCATCCTCGCAAGTTTCTTACCAGACCCAAGGGAGATACACCTCGATGTCGTATGCCGGAAAAGCTGGTCGCGGAGAGCGTGGCGCAATGCGCGCCGGGCGGGCCTCAACCGCACGCCTCAGCGGCCGAGGCCTTCAAGAGAGCGCGGTACGTCGAACGAGCACGCGTCCGCTGTCGCTCCGCACGGCCCCCCTTCGCCAGGCACCGGGCAATTCACCCGAGGCCGAGATCGATTGGCAACGCGTTGCCATCTTCGCGACGGGAATCGCGCTCGGCCTCACACTTGGCGCTGGCGCGACACTGCTGCTCGCCCCACGCAGCGGCGAAGAGACGCGGAATGATCTCGCGCGCCGAGGTCGTCGACTTCGCACTCACACGCTCGATGCGTGGGAAGATCTCCGCGACGATCTCCGCCTTGCGGCCCGACGTGGGCGGCGCAAGCTCGCCAGGACCGTGAGCCGGATCCGTCATCGCGACGACGACCTGCTCGACGAGCCGGCGCGCAGTCGAGCCGCCGGCTAGTCGGCCCTAGGCTAGCTCGGCAACCTACCGTAGGTCGCGGAGTCGTCGCTCTGCGTCCTGCTGGTAGTGTTTGTCGTTGTACTCGGTCGCCGGGCCGCGCACCACGAGCTCGAACTGCTCGCGCGCTTTCGACTTGTCATCCGTGTCGGCGTAGATTTTTCCGAGATCCAGGTGATGCGTGAGCCGGTTCGGGTCCGCGGCGACCGACGCCTCCATATATCGCCGCGCTTCATTCCAGCTCGCCTCACCGAAGATCTTTCCACCCAGGAAGTTCTTCGCGATCATGCGTGAGAAACCGTTCAGGCGCATGACTTCCGCATTCCACACCCCCATCACGTGAAGTGCGCCCGGATGGTTCGGGTCGAGCTTCAGTGCCTCCAGCGCCTGGGACCGCACGATACCCGCGTACTTGATGCGATCTTTCGTTCCCATGGTGAGCGCGTTCTTGCCAAGCGCGCGGGCAAGCTGGAAGTGTGCTTCGGCGTCGCTGCCGTTGGCCTGAACGGCACGCCGCGCATACTGCTCCGCGTCCGCATATAGCTTGGTGCGCTCATCTTTATTGTCATTGAACTCGCCGAGGTCGACGGCCTCGCGCGACGCCTTCCAGAGCGCTTCAGCATTCGTCGGCTCCGCGGCGATGGCGGCCTCGTAATGCTTGAAGGCGGCGGCTGCGTTCATCGCCGCGTGCTCCTTGTCACCCAAGGCGACATGCTCGGCCGCGGACTGCGCACCGGCAACGCGTGTCAGCGCGAGCATTGCGGCAGCGACCACGGTGCGTAAGCTCAGACGCATGATCATTCGGAACTCCAGGATGCAGTTGAGACTCGCGCGGCCAGACCGACATCGCGCCAGGGCGGCTGGTCAAAGGCTGTGGCCGTTGATCCGCCAAGGTAGAAGTACCCCAGAGTGCGGTCAATGCTCGCGTACCGGCTGATCGAGCGAAAACGCGACGGCGGACGGCTTGACGCTGGGGAATGGCGTGCGCTCGTTATGGCGTATGCGGCCGGTCACGTGCCCGACTACCAGATGGCCGCATTTCTCATGGCCAGCTTTCTTCGTGGCCTGGACCGCGCCGAGACCGCGGCGCTCACGGAGGCCATGCTCACCAGCGGCGAGCGCATGCAGCTCTCCGACCTGGGAGTCCCCCGCGTCGACAAGCACTCGACAGGCGGTGTAGGAGACAAGGTGTCGCTCGTCTTGGCTCCGCTCATGGCCTCCCTCGGCGTGGCCGTTCCCATGATGTCCGGCCGAGGATTGGGGCACACCGGCGGCACACTCGACAAGCTCGAATCCATCCCGGGATTTCGCACGAATCTGACGCTCGCCGAGGCACGCAAGCAGCTCGAGCAAGTCGGGTGCGCGCTGATTGGCCAGAGCAACGAGATCGCGCCCGCGGATCGAAAGATGTACGCGCTGCGCGATGCGACAGCGACCGTGGAATCCATTCCGCTCATCGCCGCTTCGATCATGAGCAAGAAGCTCGCGGAGGATCTCACAGGCCTCGTGCTGGACGTCAAACGCGGGAGCGGCGCGTTTCTCCCGGAGCTCGAGCGTGACCTCGAGCTTGCGGAGGCGATGATCCGACTCGGCGCCGATCACGAATGCCCCGTGGTCGCGCTGGTCACGGCAATGGACCGCCCGTTGGGTCGCGCGTGCGGCAATGCGCTCGAGGTGGAGGAAGCGATTCATGCGCTGAAGGGGGAAGGTCCCGCGGATCTGATTCAGCTCACGTATGCCCTGGGTGCCGAGATGCTCGTGCTCGCGGGAGCAGTACCGGACGTGGACCTGGCACGACGCGAGATGGAGAAGGCAATCGGCACTGGCAGAGCCGCTGAACGCTTTCAGCAGATCATCGAGGCGCAGGGAGGAAATCCAGGCGTTGTCGACGACCCGGCGGTGCTCCCACAGGCTGCCGAGTGCGAGCTATACATCGCGCCGCGGCGCGGCTTCGTGGCACGCGTAGAGCCGCGAGCGGTAGGCCGTGGCATCATCGCGCTCGGTGGCGGGCGAACGACCATCGACGACGTCGTGGATCCAACGGTCGGCTTCGTCATCACTGCCCGCCCTGGCGATTGGGTAGAGCAGGGAGAGCCGCTTGCGACCATTTTCGCGCGTGATCGCGCCGGCGTAGACGCGGGCCGTCAAGCACTGCGCAACGCCATCTCCATTGCCGAGGAGGCGGATCCTCCGCTGCCGCTCGTCTCTCATCGCGTGACCGCTGGCGGGGTTGAAGTCGTTCAGCAGGCGTGAGAACTGGGAGCGTCGCTGGAGCGGCTCGTTCGCACGGCTGACCGTGCCGCGACGATGTATTAGCCTTCTCCGAGTGACGCGGTACGTGGAGTGAACTCGATCTGACGAGGATGCTATGCCGCCGAAATTCGCGAAGCTGGCCGGGTTAGGCGCTCTGGGCGCGATCGTGCTCTTCCTCGCGCTCTACGCGTTCATCATCAAGCTCTCGGCGCCCGGGCATTACAGCGGCATCGATCTCACGCTGGGCGTCGTCACGTGGATCTCGATTGGTCTCGTGGTGCTCGCCCTCGCGGGCCTGCATGTCGTGATTGGACGTCAGTTGCTCACTCTCGGCAAGGACAACGACCGCAACACGACGCGCGCGACCAGGAAAGACTGAGCGCTACGCCGCGACCGCCGAAGGGTTCTCTGAGCCACGCGGACGCAATAAGCGCCACGGGAAGAAGTACACCGCGTAGACCAGCGCGTAGAGACCAAAGCTGTCCAAGCGCACTGCATGCGCGGCGCCCAGGGCTATGATCAGCAGGTGCATGCGCATCACCTTCTGGTACGGCGCCACCATTCGGCTGGGAGCACGCCGTGCATTGGCTGCTTTGCGACGCGCAATCGCCTCTGGAGTGACCGAGACGTCTGGCACCACTGACTCCGTGAAGGTGCGCCGCAGAAATGCGCTGCGCTCGGCGAGAAACGCGGAGGGCAGCGCGAGCCAGTAGCGAGCCAGCACCTCGCGATACGTCGCAAGGTTCGCTATGCGACTCTCTTCACCGAGTGGAAATAGACTGATGAGGAATTGCGAGTGGATGTAGTGAAATCCACCGAAGTGCACTGTGAAGATCGCGAGGAGAAAGAGTCCGAAGGCGATCGCGACTGCCGCTACGACGATGAGCGAGGCTGTGCTGGTCGACTTGGCAACCAACGTCCCGCCGAACCCTGTGCGGTCGTTCCACGCGAATCCGCCTAGCTCGAGCACGGGCTGCACGATCGACCACACGATCATCGTATAGCCGACAACGAGACTGGAGAGCCAGAGGCTCCATACGAGATCGGTCGTGGTCCACCCTGAAAGCCACGCGACGGCAAGGCCCAACACGAACCCGATGAGGTCCGGGAGCGCAGAAAACCAGCGCAGCGCCGTGGTGGGTGTCGACATGCGGAGTCGGGGGAGTCAGGCGGATCGCAGCAGGTGCTCCAGTTCGACTGGCTGAGCAGAGACAGCGTCACGGCGAGGTACCCCAAAAACGACAACGGGCGGCAACCACAGTCGGTTGCCGCCCGTCGCTTGCGTATGGTCGCCCAATGGGCGTGCGTCAGATGTCGAGGTTGGACACGTACTGCGCGTTCTTCTCGATGAACACGCGCCGCGGCTCGACTTCGTCGCCCATCAGCATCTGGAACACCTGGTCGGCGAGCACGGCGTCTTCCATGCCGACCTTGAGCAGCGTACGGCGCTCGGGATCCATCGTGGTGTCAAAGAGCTGGTCGGCATTCATCTCGCCGAGTCCCTTGTAGCGTTGGACGTTGACGTTGCCTCTGCCCTCTGCCTTGCCGTCGCCGTTACCGCCGGTGAGGCGCTTGATGATCGAATCGCGCTCCTTCATGTCGAAGGCGTAGTACTCCTCCTTGCCCTTCGCCACACGGAAGAGCGGCGGCTGCGCGATGTAGATGTAGCCCGCGTCGATGAGCTCGGGCATCTGACGGAAGAAGAAGGTGAGCAACAGCGTGCGGATGTGCGCGCCGTCGACGTCCGCGTCCGTCATGATGATGATCTTGTGGTAGCGCGCTTTGTCGATCTCGAACTCTTCCTTGATGCCGCTGCCGATCGCGGTGATGATCGTTCGGATCTCTTCGTTCGACAGCACTTTGTCGATGCGCGCCTTCTCCACGTTGATGATCTTGCCGCGCAACGGCAAAATCGCCTGGAACTCGCGCTTGCGCCCCTGCTTCGCGGAGCCGCCTGCCGAATCGCCCTCGACGAGATACAGCTCGCAGAGCGCCGGATCGGTGAGCTGGCAGTCGGCCAGCTTGCCAGGCAGGTTGCCGACGTCCAGCGCCGACTTGCGACGCGTGAGATCGCGCGCCTTACGAGCCGCCTCGCGTGCGCGCGCCGCCGACACCGCCTTTTCCACCACGATGTTCGCGGTGCGCGGATGCTCGTCGAGGTAGCTCGACAGCCACTCGTTCACGACGGTCTTCACCGCCGACTCCACCTCTGAGTTTCCAAGCTTCGTCTTGGTCTGCCCCTCGAATTGCGGCTCGCGCACCTTGACCGACAACACCGCCGTGAGGCCCTCACGCACGTCGTCGCCCGAGAGCGTGAAATCCGCCTTCTTGAGGAAGCCGCCCTTCTGCGCGTACTGGTTGATCACGCGGGTGAGCGCCGCCTTGAAGCCGGTGAGATGCGTTCCTCCTTCGTGGGTGTTGATGTTGTTCACGAAGGAAAAGACGGTGTCGTTGTAACCGTCGTTGTACTGGAGCGCGATCTCGATGCCGATGTCTTCCTTCGTGGTGTCGAGGTAGATGACTTCGGGATGGAGCGCCTTGCGCTTGTCGTTCAGGTGCAGCACGAACTCCTTGAGGCCGCCCTTCGCGTGAAAGGTCTCTTCCTTCTCCTGCCCTTCGCGCAGATCGGACAGCGTGATCGTCACGCCCTTGTTCAGGAACGAGAGCTCGCGAAGCCGCATGGCGAGCGTGTCGTAGCGATAGATCAGATCGGTGAAGATCTGCGCGTCCGGCTTGAACCACGTTTTCGTGCCGGTTTCGCGCTTGGGCACATCGCGGAGCACCTTGAGCTTCTGCTTGGTGTCACCACGCATGAAGTCCATGTAGTGCTCGCGCCCATCGCGCTTGATCCAGACCTTCAACTGCTCCGACAACGCGTTGACGACGGACACGCCCACGCCGTGCAAGCCACCCGACACCTTGTAGCTGTTCTTGTCGAACTTGCCGCCCGCGTGCAGAACGGTCATCGCGAGCTCCACCCCCGTCATCTTCTCGGTGGGATGCATGTCGACCGGAATTCCGCGGCCGTTGTCCTCGACCGTGACCGAGTTGTCCGGGTGAATGATGACGGAGACGCGATCGGCAAAGCCGGCGAGCGCTTCATCGATCGAGTTGTCGACGACCTCGTACACCAGGTGGTGAAGACCACGCTCCGAGGTCGAGCCGATGTACATGCCGGGGCGCTTCCGAACCGCTTCCAGCCCCTTCAGGACCTGAATCTGTCCGGCATCATACCGCGCGCCGCTTTGTTCCATCTTGGATATCGCCATGGGGAGGGAAAAACGCCTTAACTCTTGTCCGAAAAAAGGCCGAAGCTCGGCCCGAGACTCAACCTCGAAATGTAACCCGCGCTCACCTGGGACGCAACTCCAAAGACGTGTCCCAAGTATTTGATCGGCAACGAGTTATGTCGCCACAACGAAGGCGGCCAATCACCGCTGCAACAACCACCGAATCCGTTTGATTGGAGGGCGGTCTGGCTTCGTATTGAGCGACCGCAGCAGCTCGGGCTCGAGCAGCGAAAGCTCGGTCATCCAAGCGTTCGTGGTTACCGCCACGAACAGCGTTCCATCTGCCGTCACCGACCGCGGATCGGTCACCGCCGCGATCTGTGGTCCCACGAGATGGGGCCACTCTGGAATTACGCCAGCCTGATCGACCCGCTTGGCCAACCCGCTCTCGGTGAGCCACCCAGCAAGCACGTCGGACACGGGCTCCGGCTTCTTCTTTTTGGCACTCATGTCACGGCACGCACGTGGTCAGACGTGGAAGCCAGAAGCGGCCGAAGGCGTCGACCAGGGTGCCAACGCGCCATTCACGATGCGATAGCGCTGGAGCCTCGGCAGGCCATTTGGAATGTCGCTCTCCCGAGGCACAGCGAGAATCGTTTGGCCGAGTCCGGTGTCGGCCAAGAGCTCGACGATCTTTGCCGATCGTCTGGCATCCAGCTCCGCGAATGGATCGTCCAGCAGAAAAACCGGTGAGCCGCCGCGCCGGTCTCGAAGCGTCTCGGCTTCGAGCAGTCGAAGCGCAATGGCGGCCGTGCGCTGCTGACCCGCGGACCCGAAGACGCGCAACTCTCGGCCGTCCAGCGCGATCGTGAGATCGTCCCGGTGTGGACCCGCCTGCGTGACACCGCGGCGGATGTCCTGAGCGCGTTGCGCCTCCAGCGCTTCAGCAAGCGCAGCGCGTGCTTCGCCTTCGTCGGGCATCGTGCTCGCATACTGCAGTGTCACCGCACCGGACTCGCCAATCGCTCGACAGAGCGCACCGAATCGCAAGCGAACATTCTCCGTCCATGCCCGTCGCTCGGCCCACAGCAGTGCGCCGTGCTCCGCCAATGGTGCTTCCCACACCGCGATGCGTGCGTCGCCGCGATTGCCGCCCTGACGCACCGCATCACGGAGCGCCGCGTTGCGATGCGCGAGCGCCGCGCGATATCGCTGCAACGCCGTGAGGTAGCCGCGCGAGGTGACGGCGAGCAGGATGTCGAGATAGCGTCGGCGAACGCTCGGCGAGCCCGCGACCAGATCGAGATCAGCGGGTGAGAACATCACCGCGGGCAGCGTCCCGAGCGCGTCACTCAGGCGGTCGCACGTGACGCCATCGACGCGCACGCGCTTCCGCTTGCTGGAGCGCTCGAAGCCGACGCCGACGTCCCGCGCACGATCAGTGTCCATCTCGGCGGCGATGTGAAAACCTCCAGCGCCGAAGCGAACCAGGTCCTGATCGCGCGCGCCGCGCGCGGATCGGAGCAGCTCGAGATAGTAAATCGCCTCGAGCAAATTCGTCTTTCCGTGCCCGTTCTCGCCGACCACCACGAGCCCGTCGGCGGGGGGCTCCAGCTCGACGTGCGCGAGATTGCGGAAGTCGCGGACCGACAGCGTGCGCAGCCGCGCGGCGCTGCTCGGCGTCCACTCGGACATCAGTGGCCCGTGAACCGGGCCGCCCGCTTCTCCAGGAAAGCGCGCGTTCCCTCGGCCATGTCTTGCGTCGACGCGAGCAAGCCGAATTGGGTCGCCTCGAGCGTCATGGCGTCGTCGAGCGATGCGTCGAACCCGCGATCGACGGTCTCGATGCAGCCGGCCAGCGCCAACGGAGCGTTCGCCAGAATTTGCTGCATCATCGCCGTTGCCGCCGACAGCACCTCGGCGGCAGGGACGACGCGATTCACGAGCCCGATGCGAAAGGCCTCTTGGGCATCGATCATCTCGCCGGTGAGCAGCAGCTGAAGTGCGCGCCCCTTGCCGATAAGCCGTGCGAGTCGCTGCGTTCCACCGTAACCGGGAACCAACCCGAGCTTCACTTCCGGCTGGCCGAACTTCGCGCCCTCGGACGCGATGCGAATATGACACGCCATCGCGAGCTCACAGCCGCCGCCGAGCGCGAAGCCATTCACGGCCGCAATGGTTGGCTTCGGGGACTGTTCGAACCGACGAAAGATCTCCTGCCCGCGTTGTGCCAGTGCCTTGGCCCCGACGGCAGAGCGCGTCGAGAGCTCGCTGATGTCGGCGCCAGCCACGAAGGCTCGTCCCGCGCCTGTGAGAATGAGGCCGGCCACGTCGTCGCGCGTGCATGCCTCGCTTATGGCGAGTCCGAGCTCCGCGATCGTCGCGTCGTTCAACGCGTTGAGCTTGTCGGGACGGTTCACCGTGAGCGTTGCGATGCGCTCGCGAACCTCGAACGTGACGTGCTGATAGGCCATCGGGGGAGGGGAAGCGGCGGTACGTGAGGTGGTTCGGCGGCACACCAGGGGGCGGAACGCGCGGAACGTGAATCTATTGTGCCGGTCTCGTTTTTGCCCCGAGGCAAAGTCTGCTATGGCGACTCGCTGGCTCAAACGACTGGGTTCAAAGACTTCCGGCTTCCGGTATGCGGACGATGCCGGCCGCGCGGTGCGCGATCGAGCCACGCTCGAACGCATCGACGCGCTGCGCATTCCACCGGCGTGGACGGACGTCCAGATCGCGGCCACCGCCCGAAGCAACATCCAGGCGTGGGGCTTCGATGCGCGCGGGCGAAAGCAGTACCGCTATCATGGCCGTGCTGTCGAGCGCCGAGAGCTGCGCAAATACTACCGCGTGCGGCAACTGGCGAAGGCGCTCCCGAGAATCCGCCGCGACCTCCGGCACGAAGCAGCAGGGCGTGAGCTGACGCGGGATGTCGTTGCCGCCACCGTGTTGCGATTGATCAGCGAGAGCTTCTGCCGCATCGGGGGCGAACGATATGCCCGCGAGAACGGGACTTTCGGCATGACGACGCTGCGTAAGTCGCACGTGAGCGTCGAAGGTGACTGTGTCGTACTGAGCTACAAGGGCAAATCGAACAAGCGACAGCGCCAGGTTATCGTGAGCCACGAGCTCGCCCGGCTCGTCGCGCGTCAGATGCGCACACCGGGCGCGCGTCTCTTTCGCTATCAGAGCGCGAGCGGTAAGTGGCGTGATCTCACGGCGCGCGACGTCAACGATTACTTGCACGACAGCTTTGGCCCACAGTTCAGCGCAAAGGACTTTCGGACGTGGGGTGGAACACTACGCGCCGCCACCGTGCTGGCCGAATTCGGTGCCGCGCGCTCCGCCACCGAGGGCAAGCGGAACGTGGCCCTCGCGATGCGGCTGGTGTCCACGGAGCTCGGCAATACGGCCACCATTTGTCGCGCGTCGTATGTCCATCCGCTGGTGATCGCGCGGTATCTGGATGAGGGTGAGACCATCAGTTTGCCCCGGAGCCGCAAGCGGGCGGCCGATCGCGGTCAGGCCCATTCGCCGGAGGAGCGCGCGCTGATCGGCTTTCTCGATCGGCACTTCCCCGAGCGGCGTCGCGCCCCTCGGCACGCGTCCGAACCAGTGAAGCGGCGCGAGCAGCGACGCGCCGCGTGATTTGGCGTTTCCGGAGGTACGGGCCACGCGTCTTTTTCCGTGAGCCGACGCCCCGGAATGACCTCGACGACACCGACACAGCGCCCCGACCTCGCTTCCGGCGCTTCCGCCGTGAGCGGTGTGGCGCGGGTCGCGTCGATCGAGCGTTGGATCGTCGTTGCGTTGGTCGTCGCCGCCGTCGCGCCATTCGTGTCGACGCTGTTCTTCGGTTACGTCTACGACGATACCGCGATCATTCGCGGTAACCCGGCGATCAACGGATGGCACGCACTCGTCACGCTGTGGCGTGAGCCATACTGGCCTAACAGCGGCTCCGATCATTCTGGGCTCTACCGCCCGCTGACGATGGCCTTGTTCGCGATCATCTGGAATGCAGGAAAATTCGCCATCTGGTTTCACCTCTTCGTGCTTGCATTGCACGCAACCACGACTGTGCTCGTGTGGCGGGTGCTTCGTCGGGGTGTCGATCGATGGGCGGCCGCGGGTGCCGCGCTCTGGTTCGCGGTGCATCCCGTTCACGTGGAGGCCGTTGCAAACATCAGCAACAGCTCCGAGGTGCTCGTTGCGCTGTGGACGTCGCTGCTCGCCCTCTGGCTGGCACAGCGCATTCCCGGATCCGGAGCGCAAACCCCGTCCGACACTCAGCGGCGCTGGATCCCTGCGCTCGTTGCCGCCCTTCTGTTCGCGTGTGCGCTGCTCACGAAGGAGTCGGGCGCCATGACGCCGGCGCTCGCGCTGCTGTGGTGGTACGGCTGGCGCACACCGGACTCACCGGTTGTCTTCCGTAGACGTGACTGGATGGCGACGCTTGCGGGCTGGTTGGCGGTGTTGATCGCCGTCATCGTCGTGCGCCGCGCGGTCTTGGGGGGCGTGATCAGCAGCGTGAGCATCGCCGCCCCTGGCATCGATACTCTGTCGCCACTCGAACGCGCCTGGGCGATGTTCTCGCTCGGCGGCAGAGTATTGCGGCTGCTCGTGTGGCCCGGCGTCCAGAATCCACACTACGGGCCGTCAGCGTTGCCCGGCACACCTGGGCTCAACATGTCGGCGGTCGCAACGCTGCTTGTCCTCGCAACCGCGCTCGCGTGCACCGCGTGGCTCAGGTGGCGGCACCACTCGCGCGACGGCCGTCCGCTCGTTGCGGTGCTCTGGACACTCGTAGCATTCCTTCCAGCATCGAACCTGTTGGCCGCGACCGGCCAGGTACTGGCCGAACGAACGTTGTACGTGTCGTCGATCGGCGTGACGATGCTCGTGGCATGGACATTGGCGCTCGCTCTCCCGCATGCGGTCTACGCGGCGCATGCAATACGCGCACGCGCTCCAGCGTGGCGCGCGTCGAACGCGTTTCAGGCATCGGCGGCGGTGATCGCGGTCGCGCTGGTGCTTGCGGCGAGCCTACAGGGCGCTCTCAAGGCTCGCCGCTACGCCGCCGTTTGGGGAGATCACAAGCGCCTCTTCACGCAAATGATCGTGGCCGACTCCGCGAGTTATCGCGGTCACCAGCTGCTTGGCCGCGAGGCGATGCGCGCGAATCGCCGAACGGAAGCGGAGTGGCATCTCGCTCGCGCGTATGCATTGTACCCGCGCGACCGGCAGACGTTGATCAGTTACAGTGAGCTGCTGCTCGACGAGAAGCGCCCGGCGGAAGCGGCACGTATCGCGCGTCAGCTGATGCAGCAGCCGGACCTGCGCACGGAACGCGGCGCCGTGTCGTTGTACCTCGAGGCGACCGGTCGTGCGTGGGGTCCTGATTCTGTGCTGGCCGCGGCGCAGCGTTTGAATGTCGCGTCGCCGAGCGCGGCCTCGGCGCTGTTCATCGGCCTCGCTCACGAAGCGCGCGGTAACGCGGCGGGCGCGCTTGCCGCGTATCGGCAGGGTCTGCGACTCGTACCCACGGACAGCGCGCTGTTGGCACGCGCGGCGGTGCTCTCGACGCGCGGTTAGTTTCTCCGGCGTGGAGATCATTCAGTCGGTTCGGTGGTCCAGCGATGGGAGAGCCGTGCGCATCATCGATCAGCGGGCGCTGCCCGAGCGATTGGTGGAGCGTGACCTTCGAACGCTCGTGGACGTAACGGACGCCATCCGCTCGCTGGCGGTGCGCGGCGCGCCGGCAATCGGCATCGCTGGCGCGATGGGCCTCGTGGCCGCACTGCACGCGGCGACGGCCAGCTCTCGCGCACAGTTGCTCGAGGTCTTGCGGACGGCCGCGGCCGACATCCGCGCAACGCGACCGACTGCCGTGAACTTGCCGTGGGCGCTCGATCGAATGGTTGCGTGCGGCGAGCGCAGCACCGGCAGCGTCGGAGAAATGCTCGCCGCGCTCCATGCCGAGGCCGATGCGATAGCAAATGAGGATCGGGCGATGTGTCGCCGGATCGGAGAGTATGGCCTGGAACTGCTTCCACCGAGCGCACGTGTGCTCACCCATTGCAATGCAGGGGCGCTGGCGACGGGCGGCATCGGGACCGCGCTCGCACCCATCTATCTGGCCGCCGAGCACGGACGGCACGTGGAAGTGTATGCGGACGAAACGCGCCCGTTGCTTCAGGGCAGCCGCCTCACCGCTTGGGAGCTGAGTCGAGCGGGAATCCCTGTCACCGTGCTCGCGGATCACATGGCGGCCGCCTTGATGCGAGCCGGGAAGGTCGATCTCTGTATCGTGGGCGCCGATCGCATCGCGGCCAATGGCGACACGGCCAACAAGATCGGCACCTATGCGCTCGCCATCGCGGCACGATACCACGACATTCCGTTCTATGTTGCGGCACCAACCTCCACGTTCGATCCCTCGACGAAGACAGGTTCAGATATTCTGATCGAACAGCGTGATCCCGAGGAGATTCGCCGCGGCTTCGGTGGTATTACCGCTCCGTCCGATGCGGCCGTTTTCAATCCTGCCTTCGATGTCACGCCGGCCGAGCTGATCACGGCGATCGTGAGCGACCGCGGCGTGCACCGGCCGCCGTTTGCCTTCGTTCCCTTCTCCGACACCTAGCGCCTGACAGATGCGCCACGTTCTCGCCATCGACGAAGGCACCACTGGCGTCACGTGCCTCGTGCTCGCGGAAAACGGCCGCGTCGTCGGCCGGGGATACCGAGAGATCCAACAGCACTTCCCGCAGCCAGGGTGGGTGGAGCACGATCTCGATGACATCCTCGCGGCAACACTGGCGTCGGCGCGCGAGGCCATCGCCGCCGCCGGCGCCACTCCGGATGCCATCGGCATCACGAATCAGCGCGAGACCGTGGCGCTATGGGATCGCAGCACCGGGAAGCCGGTGCGACGCGCGATCGTCTGGCAGGACCGCCGCACCGCAGCCCGCTGTCTCGCGCTGAAGGAGGGTGGTCACGCGCCGATGATCGCGCGGCGCACAGGGCTCGTGCTCGATCCCTACTTCTCCGCGACGAAGCTCGAGTACATGCTGCACGAGGAAGGCCTGCTCGCGCGCTACGGCGAGAAGCAGCTCGCGGCTGGAACTATCGACAGTTGGCTGATCTGGCAGCTCACCGGCGGTGGGGCGCACGCGACCGAACCGACCAATGCATCGCGCACGATGCTGTACGACATCGACGCACAGGAATGGAGCGCCGAACTCTGCGATCTCTTCGGCGTTCCCGCGTCGCTGTTACCGGAAGTTCGACCATCGAGCGGGCACTTCGGGGTGACGCGTCTGCTCTCCGACGCGCCCATCCCGATCACCGGTGTTGCTGGCGATCAGCAGGCCGCGCTGTATGGACAGGGATGTTGGACGCCGGGTGAGGGCAAGAACACCTATGGGACGGGAGCGTTTCTCCTCCTGAATGCTGGGACTTCTCGTCCTCAGGTCGACAACGCTGCCGAAGGGCTGCTCACGACCATCGCGTGCGCTGCAGACGGAAGTCCGATCTACGCGCTGGAGGGCTCCATCTTCATCGCCGGCGCGGCCGTGCAATGGCTGCGTGACGGACTCGGCATCATCGACAGTGCCGACGAAACGGAGGCGCTCGCGCGCAACCTCTCATCCAACGACGGGGTATACTTTGTCCCTGCGTTGGTAGGCTTGGGCGCGCCGGATTGGGAGCCTAACGCGCGTGGCACGATCGTGGGTCTCACGAGAGGTACCGGTCCGGCGCATCTGGCTCGGGCGGCGCTCGAGGCCATGACATACTCGACCGCCGATGTCCTCAATCGGATGTGCGAGCGCAGCGGTGTTTCGTTTGCGCGATTGCGTGTGGATGGTGGCGCGACACGGAACGACTGGCTGATGCAGTTTCAGGCCGACATGCTCGGCGTCGACGTTGAGCGTCCAGACATGGTCGAAACGACGGCGCTCGGAGCGGCCGGTCTTGCCGGCATCGCCGCCGGAGTGTGGCCGGACGCTGAGAGCTTTCTGGCTCGACGCGAGTTCGCGGTGTTTACCCCGCGCATGTCGCGTGATGATGCACACCGCTGCTTGGCTGGATGGCGTCGCGCGGTGCGTGCAACCCTCAGCTGGGCGCGCGATGAGGGGTGACGACCATCGGGCGTTGGATGCCCATTGCGCGGCTCTGGCTGGCTGCACTCGCTGCGGTCATGATACGGCCGTGCGCCCGATCGTATCGATTGCGAGGCGTCCACTGGCGATGCTCGTGGGACAGGCACCAGGGAAAGTCGAGGCCGCGGGTGGAAAGCCATTCGCCGGACGAGCCGGGGCAACACTTTTTCGTTGGCTGAGTCGCGTTGGAATCGACGAAGCCACCGCGCGGCAGCGCATCTACATCTCGGCGGTGACGCGCTGCTATCCGGGACCCAGCCCTAGCGGACGTGGAGACCGCGTACCATCGCCGGCGGAGCAGACGCATTGCAAGCAATGGCTCAACGACGAGCTGCGAATCATCCGGCCATCGCTCATTATCCCCGTGGGTCGACTTGCCATCACCCGCTTTCTCCCGGCACTTCCATTAGAGGAGCTGATTGGGCGTGAGCACGCTGTCAGCTATCCGGGCGGAACGTGTGTCGCTATCCCGCTTCCACATCCGTCCGGCGCGAGCAGCTGGATTCATCAGGGCAACCACCCACGGCTTCTCGATCGTGCGCTGCGATTGATCGGCGATCGCCTCGAGGCGCTCGGCATTCAGCGAGATCCCTCCCGGAGTGTCGCCTGATGTGGCGCATACTGCTCGTGCTTGGTTTGCAGACCGGCGGTCCGGACGAGCACCCCGGTGGCGACCGCTGGTTCGGGCCCGACAAGGTGAAGCATTTCTTTGTCGCGGCGTTCGTTCAGAGCGTGAGTTACTCAGTAGTGCGTGGCGCAGGGGCGCGCCACGAAGCCTCACTCGCGGCCGCGACGGGCGCGACCGCCGCGGTGTCGCTGGGGAAAGAGATCGTGGACCGGCGTGCGGGAGGTCAGGTGAGCGTTCCCGATCTCGTCTGGGACGCGGCTGGCGCTGGCGCAGCGAGCTTGCTGCTCGTCCACGCGGTTCATTGACGGCGCCGCGCCGCCGCATACTGTTAGCTCCGCCAGCCGCTACCGGCGTTCTTGGCCGTGTGCCTCCATTATATTGCCACACGTGGGCCAACTCCGGCTCTCGTGTCCGGCTCGGAACTCCAACACCGCGCTGACGTTATGACTCGACACGCCGGACCACGTCCCACACCTCCCGACGCGGAGATCTTTCAGGACCGGCGGGCCAATCCCGAGCTCAGGCACCTCATCGACGAGATGCTCGAGCGCGTGCGCGAGATGAACCGAAAGATCGGCATTTGGACTGCGGAAGACCGTGCGCGCGCCGAAGCGGAACTGGAGACGGTCATGGCGCGAGTGCGTCGGCTCGCACAGCAAACCAAGTAGCGGCGGCGGCTTCCCAATCCCTCGGTTGTTCGCCCCAGCCCTTATCGACGGCAGAGCGAGATGAAGGCACGAAACAAGTTCTTGATTGGTGGCCTGCTGGTGCTCGGGCCCGCGGGCTTCCTGATGGCGAGCTCCATTCGAGACACGGGCGTCTATTATCTCACGCCAACCGAGCTCTCCACCAGGCTCGCGGCTGATTCCAGCTTCCGCGACGTGGGAGTGAAGGTCGGGGCTCGCGTGGTGCCCGGCTCCATTCAGCGCGATCCAGGTGGACGTCAGTATGCCTTCACTGTCACGGATGGCGCTCGAACCTTTCCGGTGATCTATCGCGGCATCGCGCCAGACACCTTCACGGACGGCGTAGACGTCGTCGTCGAAGGACGGATGGGTCCAGACGGGACCTTCCATGCCACCACGCTGCTGGCCAAGTGTGCGTCTCGGTACGAGAACGCGCCGGACAAGTATCGCGACACCCCAGGCTATAAGGCCGGCGCGGGAGCCAGTCGCGCGTGATCCTCATTGGTGAGCTGTCCCTCTGGGTCGCGCTTTTGATGGCGGCCTGGGCGACCACAGTGTCCTATGCTGGCGGCGCGCTCCGGCGAGAGGACCTTGTCGCGAGTGGACGTCGCGCGGTGTATGCGACATGCGCCATGGTGGTGCTGGCCTCGATCGGACTCTGGACCGCGCTGCTGAAGCGAGACTTCTCGCTGGAATACGTGGCTGGGCACATCAGCGCCAACATGCCCAACATCTACGTCTTCACCGCGTTCTGGGGTGGACAGGCTGGCTCGATGTTGTTCTGGGCACTGATCCTGGCGCTCTACTCGGCGCTTGCGGTGTTCAGTAACCGGAACTCGAGTCGCGAGCTCATGCCGTACGTCGCGGGCACACTCGGCGCGGTGCTCGTCTTCTTCCTCGCGACGACGGCTTTCAGGGCGAATCCTTTCGATCGCCTTTCCTGGATCCCAGTCGACGGCCGCGGAATGAATCCGCAGCTGCAGAATCCCGGAATGGCAATCCATCCGCCGAACTTGTACCTGGGGTATGTCGCGACGACGATCCCCTTTGCTTTCGCCATTGCCGCACTCATCACGCGCAAGCTCGATGCGGAGTGGCTCGGAGTGGTGCGTCGCTGGGCCCTCGTCTCTTGGTTTTTCCTGACAGTCGGCATCACGCTCGGGATGTGGTGGGCGTACGTCGAGCTGGGCTGGGGCGGGTATTGGGCCTGGGATCCGGTGGAGAATGCGTCGTTCCTCCCGTGGCTGACGGGCACGGCGTTCTTGCACTCGATCATGATCCAAGAGAAGCGTGGGATGCTCCGGAAGTGGAACGTCTCTCTCGTGATCGTGACGTTCCTCCTCTCGATCTTCGGTACGTTCATCACCCGCAGCGGCGTCATCGAGAGCGTGCACTCGTTCACGCAGTCTGCGGTAGGCGGCTGGTTCGCGACGTTTTTCTTCGTCGCGACTGGCGCTACGATCTATCTCGTCTCCACTCGCTTGAAGGATCTCCAATCCAAGGCCGAGTTGGAGAGCATGGTGAGCCGCGAGGCAGCATTCCTCTACAACAACCTCGTGCTCGTCGGCATTGCGTTCGCGGTGCTCTGGGGAACGCTCTTTCCCATTCTGTCGGAGTGGGTGCGCGGCACGAAGATCACCGTGGGTCCGCCGTTCTTCAACAGCGTGAACGTTCCGTTGGGTCTCCTCCTGCTGGGACTCACCGGAGTTGGACCGCTCATCGCGTGGCGTAAGGCTTCGGTGGCAAACCTGCGTCGGCAGTTCATCGCGCCGGCCGTGAGCGGCGTGGCGGTCGCGGTGCTGCTCTTCGCGCTCGGCATGCGAAACTTCCACGCGCTCGTCGCCTACTTGCTGTGCGGCTTCGTTGCGGGCACCATCGTGCAGGAGTTCTACAAGGGTGTCGGCGCACGCCGGACCATCCATGGCGAGCATGTCGCGATCGCGCTGGTGCGACTGGTCGCGCGGAATCGGCGCCGGTACGGCGGATACATCGTGCATGCTGGCATCGTGATGATGTTCGCCGCCTTCGCCGGACTCGCCTTCCGGTCCGAGCACGACATCACCCTCAGCTCGGGTCAGTCGTTCGAGACGGTAGACCCGTATGGCCATCGGTGGCGTTTCGTCAGCCAGGGCGTGTCGACGGAGAAGCGTCTCAACCGGTTGGTCACTGCCGTGGCGCTCGAGACGTATCGCGACGGGCGGCCCCACGGTCTCATCTCGTCGGAGAAGCGCCAATACTTCGACAGCGCAGATCGTCCGACGTTCGAGCCCTCGACGGAAGTCGGCATTCGCTCCACGGCGAAGCTCGACACGTACATTGTGCTCGCGGGCGTTCGTGGCGAGATCGCCGAGCTGCGGGTGACGTTCAATCCACTCGTCGTGTGGGTGTGGGCGGGTGGGGCGCTGATGGCGCTTGGTGGACTGATCGTGATGTGGCCTCAGGCCGAGCGTCGCCGTCGCGCGCAGGCCGGCTATGTCACTGTGCTCAAGCCAGCGGAGAGCGGCGAGCCCGCCGTGGCGGCGGTATGAGCGCGCGAGACATCGAGCGAATCACGCGTCGTGCATTCGTCATGCGCGCGGCGATGTACGGTGGCGGGGCCGCCATGGCGGCGGGCGCGCTGAGCGCTCGTCGGTTGCTCGCGCAGCAGGTCGCAACGCCGCCGGGCGCGCCGGGTGCGATGGACTCATCCAACCTGTTCGCGATGGATCAGGCGGCGTCGCGGCCGATACGCCTACCTCCCAAGCCCGGCGCCCCTGCGTCCATGACGGCCGCGGAGCGCGATGCGCTCGAGCACAACATCCGTTGCCAATGCGGCTGTACGCTGGACGTCTACACCTGTCGCACGACGGATTTTGCTTGTCAGGTCTCTCCGGCCATGCATCGGGACGTCATGGCCTTGGTGCAGGGTGGGTACACTGCCCAAGAGATCATCGACCAGTTCGTGAAGGTGTATGGCGAGCGCGCCCTCATGGCGCCTACCAAAGAGGGCTTCAACCTCCTCGGCTGGGCCGCGCCGTTCCTTGCCCTCGCGGGGGGCGCGATTGCGATAGGCGCCGTGATGCGCGGGTGGCGTCGCACAGCGCGCGAGCGTGCGGTCGCGCCGCAGTCTTCGCGCGCGACCTCTACGCAGACATTCGGCGCCACGGATGAGGAGCGCGCGCGCCTCGAATCAGCAATCCGGAGCGAGGACGCGTGAGCGCGGCACTCGTGGCGCTCGTCGTCGGTACACTGCTCGCCGTCGGCGCGTTGGCGTTCGTGCTGTATCCTCTCTTCTTCGGCGTCCAGAGCACTCCCGCCGCCGCACACCACGTTGCGCGCGCTGACGCTGCGTCACTCGAGCAGGACGCCGCGGTGGCCGCGCTTCGCGAGATCGAATTCGATCGCGCGACTGGCAAGCTCTCCGACGCCGACTATGTCCAGCTGAAAGAGCGCTACATGGGTGACGCGCTCGTGAAGTTGCGGCGATCGACGACCGCCTCCGGTGATGCGCCGTCAGCGACTGTCGACGACGAGATCGAGCTTGCGGTGCGCACCTATCGCTTGCATCACCCGGATTGCCTCACCTGTGGCCCTCGCCCCGAGCCTGATGCGATCTACTGCTCGACCTGTGGCCGGTATCTGCGCGGCAGCTGCATGCACTGCGGCTCACGAATCGACGAGGTGGGCGCTCGCTTCTGTCGTTCGTGTGGGCACGACCTCGCCGTGAACGCCGCATAGGAAGCGCCGCGCCTCCATCGCAACGCGAGCTGGCGATGGACAACAGCCCCGAAGCGCACGTCACGGGGCTGTTGTATTGACGATGAGAAGTTCTTACGACGCCTTCTTCGCGTCCGCGGCCTTCGCCTTGTGCCCCTTCTTCTTCTTCGTGCTGGCCTTGGCGACCTTGGCGGCGCCCGTGTCGGCCTTGGTGCTCGCGGTCGCGGATGGCGCCGCCGCCTTTGCGGCAGGTTTCGCGCTCGTCGAAGCACTCTTGTGCTTCACGGCGCTGCTATCGGCCTTCTTGGTCGCACGCTGCGGCGCTTGTGCGTGTAATCGTGGTGCGATCGCGAGCAGCAGCGCGGCAGCCGCGATGAGTGGGAGACGCTTCATGGAGGATTCCTCCTGGGGTGGGATGAAAGGGGAGGGAAAGGCACTTCGATCTTGCCTCTGATTTCGACCCCAGCATTCCCCCGAGCGTCACAGCACCACACTCGCGAAATGTTAGCTCAGCGCTCGAGCGCCTCCAACCTCGTCAGCGCCACGCGTATCGGCACCAGCGTCGCGGTGAGGCACAGCACAACCGCCAGCCCAAAGCCAATCACCATCTCCGTCACGTCCGTCGGCGTGCCGAACGTGCGCGCGCTGAGATACCCGTAAACGGGACGCGCTTCGAGGATGACGACACCGCCGATGAGCGCGACCGACGTCATCATGAACAACAGACCCCCGAACGACGTCGGGATTTGCGCGGCGTTCTCGGTCTCGAATTGCGGGAAGAGTGTACCGAACCCGATCGCCAGCCCCGCGAGCGCCAGCGTCATGAAGACGATCGAGAAGATCGACACGACGAACATGAACTCGCTCACTTGCAGCAGATAGTCGGTCACGCCGACGATCCCTACGGCGAGGATCAACAGCGGCATCGTCCCCACCCAGAACTTCGACCACAGCAGATCCCGCATTGACATCGGACTCGAGCGAAGCAGCCACAGCGATCGTCCTTCGAGGCTGACGCCCGGAAAGATGAACCGCGCCGCGATCGACGCGAGCACGAAGCCCGCCAGCACCAGGTTCAGAAACGGCACGATGTTGACGAGGAAGAACGTCATTCCCTCGCCACGCAGCGGCAGGTACTTGATGTTGAACACGTACACGACCACGAGCACGGCGAGCAGAATGAGCTGCGACCACTGCGTGGTATCCCGGAAGAAGAGCCGCAGCTCCTTGAGCACGAGCTCGCGGCGAAGAATGCCGAGTGGCGCGAGCACGGTGTCGATGGCACGGTGCATCGCGCCGGCACGCGCCCAGCGCTCCGCGCTCTCCTGCGCTTTGCTGAAGCCCTTGTCGTACAGCCACCAATGAAGCAGGGCGCCGCCAACGATGGCAGCTGCAGCGGTCGACCAGAGCAAGTAGTACGGCAAGAGGTCGGTCTTGCCGGTGAGCCAGGCCATCGTGCCCCGCTGCACCCACTCACTGGGCATCAGCGGCGACGTCGGCGTGCGCAAAATCGTGATGAAATCCACGAGCGAACGAAACCCCTCCGGTCTCGCCAGCCGCTCGGGCCGCACCATGCGAAACAGCAGTACGATGCCGCCCGCGGTGAGCACGGCGATGACGCTCAGAATGTCTCGCGTGCGACGCGCCGGAAAAACGTTGACGAGCGTCAACGTGAACGCCGAGCCGATCACCGCAGGGATCAACAGAAATGGAACGAACACCGCGAGCGCGATGAGCGGGTACATCGGACCGCCATCGTACACGACCCCGTACGCCGAGAAGATCGGAACGGCCATCAACACGACCATCCAGCTCGAGTGCACCAGCGTCTCGAGAAGCTTCGCGCTGTACAGCTTCAACCAGTCCACGGGCGCCGACGCCAACAAGTCGAGATCGCGCGCGAGGAAGAAGCTCGAGAGCGCCGTGATGACGTTCGACAGCATCAGGATCGAGAAGAATCCGACGAGGATCAACCCGAGGAGCTTGCCGGCCAGCAGCGGTCCGATCTCCTGCACGCCCTTGAAGTAGCGCAGCAGGCGGAACACCACCGTGAAGATGAAGCCCCAGAACAACAGGCCGATGACCGCCAGCAGCGCGAAGCGCGCCACGCGGCCACGCTCACCGGCGAGCCCGCGAACGCGCGCCGTGATCAGCTTCGGCATCAGCAGGTGCAGCAGCGACGGATCAGGCAGCGCTGCGGCGTCGGGCGTGTTACGCATCGAGGACGTCGATCAGCTCGCGCGCCGCATTTTCGCCGGTGAGCTTGAGGAAGATGGATTCGAGCCCGGTGGCACCGGCCTCCGCGCTCGCGCGCAAGTCGTTCATCGTGCCGCAGGCGCGAATCACGCCGCCCTGAATGATGCCGATCCGGTCGCACATCGCTTCCGCCACCTCGAGCGTGTGCGTCGACATCATGATCGTATGCCCGCGCCGAGTGTACTCGCGGAAGAGCTCCTTCAGAATCTTCGCGGCTTTCGGATCGAGGCCGACCATGGGCTCATCGACGACGATCACCTCTGGCCGATGCACGAACGCACTGGAGATGATCAACTTCTGGCGCATGCCGTGGCTGTAGCTCTCAACGAGCTCGTCACGCCACTCCTCGAGATCGAACAGCGCGAGCAGCTCCCGCGCGCGATGTTCGACCTGCTCACCATGCTGCTCGTACAAGCCCGCCACGAAGCGCAGAAACTCCGCGCCGGTGAGCTTCTCGTAGATGAACGGTCGATCCGGAATGAAGCCGAGCTTCGACTTCGCGGCGGTGGGATCCGTCGCGATGTTGATGCCGCCAATCTCCACCGTGCCGCCCGTCGGTCGCAGGATTCCGGCGATCATTCGGAGCGTCGTCGTCTTCCCGGCGCCGTTCGGACCAAGGAAGCCGAACAGCTCACCCTTTGGCACCGTGAGGTCGATGGAGTCGACGGCCGTAAAGCTGCCGTATCGCTTCGAGAGCTTCGAGAGGCGGATCATGCGAGTGTGGGAAGGACAGGGGCTAGAAGAGCGGGCTACCCCAGACCGTAGCCTCAGCCTCTCGCCTCCAAAACGTCGATCTTCAGCTTACCCATTAGACGAAGCAGCTCGGCTTGACGTCCCAACCCGCCCAGCGTGAATCGCAGGTGCGAGGCATCCGCGGGGAATTGGCCGAACGTCGGGTCCACGGCCACCCAGCCATTGAGATATACCTCTGGCCACGCGTGGTAATAGAACTTTCCGTCGATATACGCGAGTCCCGCCGCGATACGTGTCGGAATGCCCGCCGCACGCGCCAGCGCCACGTACAATTGCGTGTGCTCGTTGCAGTCGCCGCTGCGCACATGAAGCACCTGCAGTGCGCTCGGAATGCCGAACGTGATGCGCTTCCGAAGCGAGTCATACACCCAGCGATTGATCCGCTCGGCGACATAGCGCGGGTCCTGAGAGCCTCTCGCAATGCGCCCGGCCAGCCGCTTGATGTCGGGATGTGTGCTTTGAACGAGAGGCTCTGGCTGCGTGTACCTCAGCAGCGAGGAATCCAGTGTGCTGGCGAGGGAATAGCCGGCCTTGAGATCGGTTGGGGTCTCGCGACGCACGGTGAGCGTGTCGCCCCGCAACTCCTGGCGCGTTCCGCCGAGGTCGAAGCCGCTGAGGCTCGCGTCCGTCAGACGCACGCGCAACTCCGCCACGGCGCGGCTCAGACGATGACTGGCACCGATTGCCGTCGTCTCCAGCATGTCGCGATCTTCTGACACCGACTTGGCTTTCGCCGCGCGGGACGGTGCATCCATGCGCCAGTTCTCGAACGCGACTTCGTACGGCAAACGCTTCAATTGGAGTCCGAGCTGAGCGGTCTGCACCACCCGACCCTGTTCGTCCACCCAACCCGTAAATCCCGCTGCGCCGGCGCCACTCTCTGTGGTGAGCTGCCAGGCGTGCACCGTATCAGGGCGAACCCCGCTCCATCGGCCAGCGGTCGAATCGAACGCGGACGAGTCGTTCACGACGAACAGCGATTCAGCCGTGATCGCGATAGCGACATCCTTTGCCGTCATACCGACGGGATCGAAGACAGGAAGTGTGTAACGCTTTCCCACCTTCGGCCGCTCACCGAGCGCGATCGCGACCGGCAAGAGCGTCGGTACCAGGATAGGCCCGCTCAACTTGATGTTCTGCGTATCAGCTGGCGTTCGCTCGTCACCTTCGATCACGAGGATCAGCAGCGAGTCGCCGAGCACGCGGCCGCGAGCCGCGATGGGACCGGCATCCGCTTCGAACGTGAACGCGAAGGCCTTCACGCGCATGCCCCGCGTCAGCACCACATGCGTGCGAGCCGATGCGCGATGGATCCGACCGCCCACCGGAAGATCGGCCACGAGATAATCGTCCGCGGAAATCGTCGTCTCGGCAGTGTCCAGCGTTGACGATGCGAAGCCGATCTGCCGGCCATTCTGCATCACTCCGTAGAACACCGCTCCCGGGCTCACGCGCATTGCCGCTTCCGCGAGCCGCTCGGTGTTCGGGCGGAAATACTCCCGCCGAACCAGAAGACCGAGCCCTGCCAACCAGAGCAGCAGCACGAGTCCGCCGGCAAGCGCGCGGTGGCTGAACGACCGTTTGGGAGTCACGTGCGAGCGTACTCCATTGCTGCTCGGAGCGCTCGTTCCTCCTCCGGCGTCTCAGCCACCAAGGTGACTGTCGCCGGGAATTCCGCGCGTCGAAGGTGCGGCACGATGACGGAGAGCATCACTTGCGCGCTCTCCTCGATGTCGAGGTTGCCAGCCCCGAGACCAAATGGCGCAATCGCCACATCTTTGATCGCCCACGCCTCGGCCCTCTGCAACGCGCTGGTGAGTGCATGACGCACTGACTCGCGCGACACCGGTTCGGTTCTGCTCATGACGACCGCATGCACGAGCAGACCAACGTTCAGCTCACCGGCGGCCGTAACGATCGCGGCGCCGACCGGAAGTGGCTCCTGAAGTCGCGTCTGGTCGAGGAACTCTGCGCCGGCGGCAAGCTCGAGCCGGCGAAGCAGCGGGGTGGTGGCGCCGAGATCTTCGTTTACGGGGCGAACGATTGCTTCACCTTCGTAGAACGCCAGATCATCGATGCGCACCTGAATCACCGTCGTTGAGCCTCTCGAGCCCGTTGATATGCCGCCGTGGCTTCGGCAGGTCGTCCCATCTTGTCGAGGACGATTCCGATCCCCTTCAGGGCACGCCAGTTGTTCGGTTGCAGCTTGGCCGCCGTCTCGTACGACGTGAGCGCTTGCTTCAGCTGATCCGTCTGGTTGTACGCCTCGCCCAGGTGATAGTGCCCGACGGGCCGCATGGGGTCGAGCTCCACGGCCCGTTGGAGGGGCTCGATGGCCTCGCGCCAACGCGCCTTCTTGCAGAAGAGGACGCCGAGGTTGAATAGGACTTCCGCGCTCCCGGCATCCAGCTTCGATGCCCGGCGGAGGTCGAGCTCCGCCTGGTCGAGGCGCTGTAGCGACATCAACAGCGCTGCGCGGGCGCACAGCACGCTCACGTCGTCGGGACGCTCGTCGAGCGCGCGCCCCAATTCACCAAGAGCGCCAGGACTGTCGCCTTTCTGTTCGAGCACCGCCGCTAAGGTGCGCCGAGCGCGCACATCATCTGGCTGCTTGGACAAATGTGCGCGATATGCCGTAATCGCCCCGACGAGATCGCCACGACGGGCCAGATCGTCGGCCTGGACGGTCGCCGATACCGCCGCTGAATCACCGATGCCGACATCGACTGGAGAATCTCCCGCTCCATCCGCCAGCGCCTGTCGAGGCGCGAAGGAACGCTCGGCCTCAGTAATCCCATTCGCCCGTGTGTCGTCGTCCATCCCGCGTGCGTTGCGTCGCGGCCCCGTGTTCCCAACGGTCGTATCCTTCGACTGCGTCATATCAGGCCAATGCCAGGGTTGTCTCGGTGTTGATCCACTCGAGGTACTTTTCCAGTCCTGCCGAGACCGGCAGGGCCAGCAGCTCAGGTACCTTATAAGGATGTAGGTCCCCGAACGCGTTCTGCAGTGATTCGAGTCGTGCTGAGCGCGTTTTCAGCATCACGACCACCTCGCGCTCGTCAGCGACCTTTCCTTGCCAGCGATACATCGAGCGCGCACCGGGCAGGAGCGTTCCGCACGCCACCAGCCGCCGATCGAGCAGGGTACGCACGAGACGAACGGCCTCGTCTTCTGAGGCGACGGTGGTCAGGACGATGATCGCGTCGGTGTGGGGCATGAAAGCAGAGTGAGATGCGGCAAAGGTGAGTCGGCGCGGGATGCGGACTCCCTGCTCTCGAGACCCACGTGGTGGCTTCCAATCTACCGCTGTGCGCGGCGTCTTGTCTCCCCCCGGTCCGAGCGCCAGCTTTCGCGGGATATGGCAGAAGACGCACTCATCGTCCGCGGAGCCCGCGAGCACAATCTCCGCAACATCGATGTCGTGATCCCTCGCGACCGTTTGACGGTGATTACCGGTCTGTCAGGATCGGGCAAATCGTCCCTCGCTTTCGATACCATCTATGCCGAGGGCCAGCGCCGCTACGTCGAGTCGCTCTCCGCCTACGCCCGTCAATTCCTCGGGCTCATGGAGAAGCCCGACGTCGATTCGATCGAAGGGCTGTCGCCCGCGATCTCCATCGAACAGAAATCCGCCGGCCACAATCCGCGCTCCACCGTGGGAACAGTGACGGAGATCTACGACTATCTCCGTCTCCTTTTCGCGCGCGCCGGTACGCCGCATTGCCCGAGCTGCGGCCGCCCGGTCCAGCGCCAGAGCGCCGCGCAAATCGCGGATGTCGTGCTAGCGTGGCCAGAAGGCGCGCGCATCGAGATCCGCGCTCCACTCGTGCAGGGACGAAAAGGCGAATTTCGTGAGCTCTTCGAGTCCGTGCGCAAGCAGGGCTTCATTCGCGCCTTCGTCGATGGAGAGTTGATCGAAGTCTCGAATCCGCCCAAGCTGAATCGCCGTCAGAACCACACGATCTCCGTCATCGTGGATCGGTTGGTGATCAAGAGCGACGACCGCGCTCGTCTCACGGATTCGCTGGAGACCGCGCTCAAGCTCGCCGAAGGCGTGGTGGAGGTGAGTCGCGTCGAAACGGACGAGGTCGAGCTCTTCTCCGAGAGATACGGATGCCCCACCTGCGGGATCTCGCTTCCCGAGCTCGAGCCGCGCCACTTCTCCTTTAATTCCCCCTTCGGTGCGTGCCCGACGTGCGGAGGTCTCGGCACTCGCCGCCGGGTGAGCGAGGAGCTGATTCTTGGCGATCCTCGGATCTCGATCCTCGAGGGAGTGATCATCCCGTGGGGCGAGCCTCAGGGCTACTTGCGCAAGGTCGTGCTCCCGACGCTCGCGCGTCAGCTCAAGTTCGACCTCAATGCTCCGTGGGGTGCCCTCCCCGTTGCCGTCCGCGACTGCATTCTCCGCGGCGAGTCGGCAGGCGGCGCGAAGAAGAAAGGCGATGCCGAATGGGAAGGCGTGCTCGCCAACATAGAACGTCGCTACGCGGAGACCGAGTCCGACTCTGTGCGCGTCGAGCTCGAAGAGTTCATGGTCGTGGTGCCGTGCAACGAGTGCGGCGGCCGCCGACTCAAGCGTGAAGCACTCGCGGTCACGGTGAACGACCGGAACATCGGCGAGATCGTGGAATTGGCGGTCACCGAGGCGCTGGCCTTCTTCGACAGCATTCCTCTCCGACTCGATGGCCGCCCTGGACTCGATGCGGAGATCGCGGGACCTATCCTCAAGGAAGTCCGCGAGCGTCTTCGCTTTCTGGCGGACGTCGGCCTCGATTACCTCACGCTCGGCCGCTCGGCCGAATCGCTCTCGGGCGGTGAAGCGCAGCGCATTCGCCTGGCCACGCAGATTGGCTCGCGCCTCGTCGGTGTGCTCTACATTCTCGACGAGCCATCCATCGGGCTCCACCAGCGGGACAACGCGCGTCTCATCGCGACGCTCGAGCAGCTCCGGGATCTTGGCAATACGGTCATCGTCGTCGAGCACGACGAGGAGACGATGCGCGCCGCGGACCACATCATCGATCTCGGTCCAGGAGCGGGGAAGCACGGCGGCGAGATCATCGCGGAGGGAACGCTACAGGAGATCATCCATACCCCCGCGTCGATGACGGGCCGGTATCTCAACGGTGAGCTGGAGATCCGCGGGCCCAGCGCACGTCGTCCAGTCGATCCGCGTCGCGTCATCCGCATCGATGGCGCGCGCGAGCACAACCTGCGCGATCTCTCCGTCGAGATTCCGCTCGGCGTCTTCGTGGCGATCACTGGCGTGTCGGGCTCGGGAAAGTCGACGCTCATCGAAGACATCATGCACCGCGCGATGGCGCGCCATTTCTATCGCGCTCGCGTCATCCCTGGCGCGCATCGCCGGATCGCGGGACTCGAGCACATCGACAAGGTCATCGATATCGATCAGACCCCGATCGGCCGTACGCCGCGCTCGAACCCCGCGACCTATACGGGGCTGTTCACTCCGATTCGCGAGCTGTTCGCGGAGCTGCCCGAAGCGAAGATCCGAGGCTATGGCCCTGGACGATTCTCTTTCAACGTCAAGGGTGGACGGTGCGAGGCATGTCAGGGCGATGGCCTCGTGAAGATCGAGATGCACTTCCTGCCGGACGTGTACGTCCCGTGTGAGGTGTGCAAGGGAAAGCGGTATAATCGCGAGACGCTCGAGGTCCGCTTTCGCGGTCAAAGCATCGCCGACGTGCTCGATCTTACCGTCGAGGATGCCCTGCGCTTCTTCGAGAATCAGCCGCGCATCCGCCAGAAGCTCGAGACGCTCAACGACGTTGGATTGGGATACGTCCATCTCGGCCAGAGCGCGACAACGTTGTCGGGCGGTGAGGCGCAGCGTGTGAAGCTCGCGACTGAGCTGTCGAAGCGTGACACCGGGCGCACGTTCTACATCCTCGACGAGCCCACGACCGGTCTACACTTCGAAGATGTGCGCATGCTGCTCGAGGTGCTTCATCGACTCGTCGATCGAGGAAATACAGTGCTCGTGATCGAGCACAACCTCGATGTGATCAAGACCGCAGACTGGATTGTGGACCTCGGTCCCGAAGGAGGCACTCGAGGAGGTACAATCGTCGCGTCGGGAACTCCCGAACAGGTCGCCGCAGTCCCCGCATCGTACACGGGGCAATACCTCGCGCCGTTGCTAGCCAAGCCGCAGCACCGAAAAGCCGGGTGACGCGGGGAAAACAGGAGTTAGGATTTAGGGGGGAGGAGATAGGGACAGAGAGAAACCAGCGCTGCGTCGACCGTCAGTTTGGGTGTTCCCTAACTCCTCCTCCCTAACTCCTATATCCTCGCATGGTCTCCCTCCTCGACATCATCGGCCCAGTCATGGTTGGGCCCTCGAGCTCGCACACGGCCGGCGCCTGCCGCCTCGGTTTGCTCGCACGCTGTCTCGTGGGGGGCACCCCAGAACGCGCTCGCATCGAGCTCCACGGCTCCTTCGCCCGTACCGGCGAGGGTCACGGCACCGACAAGGCGATCGTCGGAGGATTGATGGGGTTTCGGCCCGACGACGAGCGCCTCCGCACGGCGCTGGAGATCGCTGAGCGCGAAGGCCTCGACTATCGCTTCGAGAAGACGAAGCTCGGTGAGGAGAACGATGTCCACCCGAACACCGTGCGCATCAGCGTCGAGCGCGGCGATCGCGCCTCGGTGATGATGGGCTCCTCGTTGGGCGCCGGGCGCGTACTCGTCACGCAGATCGATGGATATCCGGTGGAAGTCACCGGGAGCTACAACACGATCGTGCTCGTGGCGGAGGATATCCCAGGCTCCATCGCGCGGATCGCCGGGGTGCTGGCGGACGATCACATCAACATCGCCAGCCTGCGTCTCACGCGGAAAGAGCGTGGAGGCGACGCTTTCATGGTGATCGAGGTCGACGAGCAACCTGATGAAAGTGTGCGAGAGGATATCCGCGCCTTGCCGTGGGTGAAGTGGGCATTTCGACTCGACAAGGTTGCCGCCTGACCTGCACACCGATCGCTCGTCGGTAATTACCTTCCGAACATGTATCGCTCGCTGCACGAAGCCATTCGAGACGCCGAAGCGCGTGGGATAACGCTCGCCCAAGTTGCGCTGGAGGCCGAGTGCAAGGACCAGGGCCGATCGATCGACGATATCCGGCAGGCGTTAGGCCGCGCGCTCGCGGTGATGCGTCACGCCATCGAGCAGGGCGAAGCCGGAGACCTGTACTCCGCGTCGGGGCTCGTCGGGGGTGATGCCGCAAAGCTGCGCACTGGCCCTCCGGGCCCGCTGGCAGGGACCGCGTTCCGCGACATTCTCATGCGGGCGCTTGCCGTGCAGGAAGTCAACGCCGCGATGGGCGTCATCGTCGCCGCGCCCACCGCGGGCGGTGCCGGCGTGCTGCCTGCCGTCCTCACCGGACTCGCAGCGGCACGCAACATCGACGACGAGCGTGTGATCGACGCGCTGGCCACGGCCGGTTTGATCGGCGCGGTGATCGCCGAGCGGGCATCGCTCTCCGGTGCCGAGGGGGGATGTCAGGCTGAGACGGGTGCAGCCGCGGCAATGGCAGCTGGTGCGGCAACCGAGATGCTTGGCGGAAGCCCGACGCAGGCGGGACATGCCGTGGCGCTCGCCCAGCAGGGCACCCTCGGACTCGTATGTGATCCACTCGGAGGGCTCGTGGAGTTGCCCTGCGTGTTCCGCAATGCCACGGGTGCCGCGATTGCGCTGGCCGCCATCGAGATGGCGATGGCGGGGATCTCGTTCGCCATTCCGGCCGACGAGGTGATCGATACGATGGGCGAGATCGGTCGCGACATGGACGTCCGATATCGCGAGACGGCCGGCGGCGGGCTTGCCGCGACGCCGACAGGCAGGCGCCTGGCACGCGAGCGGCTCGTCCAGATCAAGAAGACGTGACGCCAGCAGTTCTGTCGGTCAAAAGGCTCGAGTGCTATCTTCATGCGAAGCATCGCGTTCGTTAGCCGTCGCCGCGCTGTCGCGACGCACGTGGTGATGCCGCTCTCGCACCAGCAGACGAAACCAGGCGCTGCCTGACGCACGTAGTACCAAGCACGTACCTCAACTAGGTGCAGCGATGGTTACAAAGGACGACATCGAAAGCTTCCTCGATCGCCTCACGTCGGAAGGCGCGAACTACGAAGAGCTCGAGCCTGGCCTCTGGCTCGTGAAGCCGAGCGGTGAGCTCGACTTCAACATCGTGGTGAACTACACGCCCCCCGTCGTGCTGCTGCGCGTGAAGGTCATGTCGCTGCCGAAGGACGATCAGGCGCTGGCGACGCTCAGCCGCCGGTTGCTCGAGCTGAACGCGACGGATCTGGTCCACGGGTCGTACGGCATCGAGGAGAACTCGATCGTCATGACGGAAGCACTCGAGCTCTCGCACCTGGACTACGAGGAATTCCAGGCAGCGTTCGAGAGTATCACTCTCGCGCTGGCGTCTCACATGCGCGAGCTCGGATCATTCCGCGAAGCTCGCTGAGGCTGATCAACCATGGGCATCTTCGATAGACTGACGTCGTTGCTGCGCTCGAACATCAACGATCTGATCTCGCGGGCCGAAGACCCCGAGAAGATGTTGACGCAGATTCTGGTAGACATGCGGTCGCAGCTCGCGAAGGCGAAGCAGCAGGTCGCCACCGCGATCGCTGACGAGAAGCGCCTCCGCGATCAGGCGGACGCCGAGTACAAGCAGGCGGCGGATTGGGAGAAGCGCGCCGTGCTCGCCGTTCAGGAAGGACGCGACGATCTCGCTAAGCAGGCGCTCATGCGCCACGGCGAGCACCTCGCGCACGGCCAGCAGCTCGAGCAGACGTGGCAGCAGCATCGTCTGGAAACCGAGAAGCTCAAGAACTCACTTCGCGACCTGAACGACAAGATCGAGGAAGCGAAGCGGAAGAAGAATCTGTTGGTCGCCCGTCAGCGGCGCGCCCAAGCGCAGAAGCGCATCACGGAAACGATGTCCTCGCTCTCCGAGAAGTCGGCGTTCGAGGCATTCGCGCGCATGGAAGAGCGGATCGATCAGAACGAGCGGCAACTCAAGGCTGCGGTCGAGATCGACGAGGAGTTCTCGGGCGATACGCTCGCCAATCAGTTCAAGCAGCTCGAGAAGGGTGCAACGTCCACGACCGTCGACGCGCGGCTGCTCGAGCTGAAACAGAAGATGGGAATGCTTCCAGCGGGCGCGCCGCCCACGCGGCGACAGATCGGCAAGGGACAGCCTGGCAGCACCAACGCCGTCGACGAAGAGACGGTGCATGCGGAGATTGACGACGACACCGGGGAGCACAAGAGCAGTTGAACGCTGAGTCGATACGGCGCTTTCGCTTCGCGCCGCTCCTGACGGCGGCAGTCTTGACGGTACTGCTGCTGCTGCTGTTCAAGACGACCGCCAATGTCTTTCTCCTGCTCTTTCTCGGCGTCCTCATCTCGCTGTATCTCCGAGCAGTCGCCGGGTGGCTGGAGCGCAAACTCCACCTGAGCGAGGGATGGTCGCTCGCTGCGGCGTTGGTGTTGACGCTCGCCGGCATCGTCGCGCTGTTCTGGATTCTGGTGCCGCCGGTCATCGAGCAAACACAGAGCCTGATCAAGGTCCTCCCGGACTACATCACCACCTGGGAGGCAGGCATCGAGCGCACCATCGATCGGGTGCCGGCGGTACGGGAATTCTGGCGTCCTGGCGAGCATCGAATTCTCCGGGCCGTGTACGATCAATTCGCCGGCGGATTCGGCAACGTCGTGCCGAAGGTGTTCGGCATCGTGCACGTGGCCATCATGGTATTCTCCGTCGCGATCATCGGGATCTACCTGTCGCTCCACCCGGCGCTCTATCGCGAATGGCTGATCGCGCTCTTTCCACCCATTCACCGCGACCTCGTGCGCGACGTGCTCGGCGATCTCGGCGACACGCTGCGCTCATACATCGTCGGCCAACTGCTCGTAATGGCCTTTCTGGCGGTGCTGACGGCGATCTTCCTCAAGGTGCTGAGCGTCCCGTATTACCTGACTTTCGGCATCTTCACCGGCCTCGTCGCCGTCGTTCCGTTCTTCGGTACGCTGCTCTCGACCACCTTGCCCGCGCTGTTCGTGCTCAACTCGCCGAATGGCGGGACGCGCGCCCTGCTGGTCATCCTCGTTGGCGTCGTCGTTCACCTCATCGAGGGCAACATCGTCGCGCCGTACGCCATGTCGAAGAAGGTGGACCTGCCGCCCGTGCTCACGATCATGTCGGTCTTGATCATGGGCCAGATCCTCGGCGGCATGGGCCTGGTCGTCGCCGTGCCGACGTTGGCGATGGTCATGGTGATCGTGCGCCGTATTCTCATCACCCGGATCTATGAGGGTCAGGGGTTCCGGCGCACTACACGAGAGCGTCCGCTTCTTCTCCGTTTGCCCGCGCCGGGCGGCGGCGTGCTTTCGCCGAGCGGTCCCCCCGTCGACGTCGTCTCGATCGCCGAGCTCTCCGCTCGGGAGCGCAGCGCCTGATCCGGAAGTCGTTCCGCGCGTCCTTTCCATCGTCCGACATTCCCGCGAACTGCGCTTTTCGGTTCTCGTGAGCGCGACGCGCTGAAGCGGCGCGGAGCGCGCGTTGTCGCTGCGCCACGAAATGGTGCCGCGAGCGCTCGCGCGATGCTGTACCGCAGAGCCCCATGACCGATCGTGCGCCCTCCCTTTCGGCGAGGCGCGACGCGATGCATGCACCACAACCGCTCTTGCAACTTCGCGGTGTCGCGAAAGGTTTTCGCGCGGGCGTTGCCGGCTGCACGGCTACTTCGAGGGTGCTCGAGCACGTCGATCTCGCTGTGTTCCCCGCCGAATGCGTTGCACTTCAGGGGAAGCGCGGCGCGGGAAAGACGACGCTACTCCTCTGTGCTGCGGGCCTCATGCGGCCGGATGGCGGAACGGTACATCACGGTGGGGCGTCGACAAACGCCACTGCCTGCACCGTGCACTACGTCGCCAGCCGCAATGAGCTCGTGTGGCATCGCCCCAAGTGCAGGGCTCCAACGATTCTGTTGATCGACGACGAGGGTTCGGAGGGTGTTGCGCCGTGGACCACCGAGATGGACAGCCTGCTCGATCGAGTTCGGTGCGAGGGCGGAGCAGCGCTGATCGTTGGAAATGCGGCCGCGTTGCAGGGCGTCGCCACACGAACCTTTCATCTCGCGCGCGGTCGACTCTTCCTGGTTTCTCGACACGCCTCGACGGATGGCGTGCCTGCGCGCGTTGCTGAAGGATGATCAGCGAACGCGCACCATCCGTTGACCCCCCTTTCGGGTGCGCCTACCATTCGACGGATGACCGAGTTTCGTCTCTTCAACACGCTGACTCGCCGCAAGGAGCCATTCGCTCCACTCGATGGCGAGACCGTGCGCATCTATAGCTGCGGCCCGACCGTCTACAATCCGGCGCATCTCGGCAACTTTCGCACGTTCCTGTTCGGGGACCTGCTCCGCCGCAGCTTGCACCTGCGCGGTTGGCGCGTGCGACAGGTCATGAACATCACCGATGTTGACGACAAGATCATCCGTCGCGCCGCGGAACAGGGAAAGACGATTCGTCAGGTGACGGAGCCCGTCACGGAAATCTTCTTCGCCGATCGCGATTATCTCCGCATCCAACCGGCCGAGGTCTATCCGAAGGCGACAGACTACGTGCCGCAGATGATCCGCCTCGTGGAGCGGCTCGTGGAGCGCAAGGTCGCGTATCAGGCGGAGGATGGCTCCGTTTATTTCGCGATCGATCGCTTCCCCACGTATGGAAGGCTTTCGCGGCTCGACCGCCGCGAGGTGCGTGCGGGCGCTCGCGTCGCGCAGGACGATTACTCCAAGGAGAATGCGCAGGACTTCGCGCTCTGGAAGTCGGCGAAGCCGGAAGACGAGCAGACGCATGCGGCCTGGGACTCCCCGTGGGGACGCGGCCGCCCGGGATGGCACCTGGAGTGCTCGGCCATGGCGCTCGATCTGCTCGGCGACACCCTCGACATTCACAGTGGAGGGATAGATCTCATCTTCCCTCATCACGAAGACGAGATTGCGCAGTCCGAAGCGGCGACCGGCAAGACGTTCTCCTGCTTTTGGTGCCATGGTGCGTTTCTGCTGACGGACGGCACCAAGATGGCAAAGCGCTTAGGGAACGTGACGACGGTGAAGGACATGCGTGAGTCGCGCATTCCCGCTGCCGCCGTGCGTCATTTCGTCTTCGGCACGCATTATCGGAAGGAGCTCAACCTCAGCGAGGAGACGCTCGAAGCGTCGATGCAGGCGGTGCGGCGGATAGGGGACTTCGCTGACCGACTGCGGGGGGCCGTGAGCGGAACGCCAGCGCTCGGCGACGCAGCGGATGAGCTCGTTCGTGAGACGGAGGCGGCGCTATTCGACGACCTCAACGCTCCCGAAGCGCTCGCGGCGTTGTCGGTTTTCATCAACAAGGCAAATGCGGAGCTGGACCGTAAGGGCACGGACAGCGCGGCGCTCGAGCGGGCGCGAGCGGCGTTTGCGCGCGTGAACGGCGTTTTGGACGTCGTGCCGGAGGAGCTCGTCGCGGATCCTGTGCTCGCGAGCTGGGTAGAGGAGCGGCTCGCCGCGCGCCGTGAGGCGCGGGCGCAGCGAGATTTTGCCGAGGCGGATCGAATCCGGGCTGAGCTCGTAACGCGCCAGGTCATCATCGAGGACACGCCGTCCGGCACGAAGTGGAAGGTGGCGAGGTAGGGCTGCGCGGCTTCGCGTGAGACGGCTCTCGAGTCGGCGAGCGGGTCTGGCGGGTGTCGGTGATTGCTAAGTCCGCGTCTGAGCGCGGCTTGACACTCGTCTTCCGTCCACTTATTCTACGAGTCTCGCGCAAAAAACGACCGTTGCTGACGTAGCTCAATCGGCAGAGCTCCGGTTTTGTAAACCGGCGGTTGTGGGTTCGATTCCCACCGTCAGCTCATGAAGCTGAGGTTCGCACGAGGCAGCGGCGAGCAGTCGGCAGTGAGGCGCGGAAACCGGTGGGGTACCCAAGCGGCCAACGGGAGCAGACTGTAAATCTGCCGGCTAACGCCTTCGAAGGTTCGAATCCTTCCCCCACCATGCGCAAGCATGCGGCATGACAGCGACGTTGTCGCGCCGAATGGGTTGAGAATTCGCGGGAGTAGCTCAGTTGGTAGAGCGCAAGCCTTCCAAGCTTGATGTCGCGGGTTCGAGCCCCGTCTCCCGCTCCTAGACGGAACGCAGCATGGTTCGAGGTGTTGCGGAGTGACGGTAGGCAGCAGGAAGGATGGGACGTGTGGGCAGTGTGGTGGTGCAGCGATTCGCTCGCGTAGCTCAGTCGGTAGAGCACACCCTTGGTAAGGGTGAGGTCATCGGTTCAATCCCGATCGCGAGCTCTGAGATTCCGGAGCGGGAGGACGACTCGACGTTGTTTCGAGCGCAACAAGCAAGGTGACTCGGCAGCCGGTTGGGGGGCGAGCGTCCCTCGACAGGCTGTCGGCTGCGTTGGAAGCTCCCAGCCAGCGACGCCGCACAAGTCATCGCCCGCCTTCGATGGACACTGAACGTAGACCTTGAACCTGTCGTCCGATGCCGAGAGAGAAAATCATTCTCGCCTGCAGCGAGTGCAAGAACCGCAATTACTTCACGACCAAGAACAAGCGCGTGCATCCCGAGCGCGTCGAGTGGAAAAAGCATTGCCCGCGCTGCGACAAGCACCAGCTTCATAAGGAAACGAAGTAACATGGCCGTCGACGTTGCCCGTCCCCCGCAAGGCGCACCACCCACGTCGCGCGGGAGCTGGTGGTCCCGGTTGGTGACCTACTACCACGGGATCATCGCCGAGATGCGGAAGGTGACCTGGCCAGATCGCCCGCAGGTGCAACAGGCCACGATCGCCATCATCATCTTCGTGCTCCTGCTCGGCCTCGTGATCTATCTCCTCGACGCCGCCTTGAGCGCCGTCTTGGTGCGTCTGCTCCCGTCGTTGTTCGCCCGTTGAGCGCCATGGAACACCGCTGGTACGCCATTCAGACGACCGCTGGCCATGAGAACAAGGTCCGTTCGCTGATCCAGCGGAAAATCGAGACCGACCCGCGGCCGGCTCAGGAACGCCCGATTCGTCAGGCGCTCGTGCCAACCCAGGAAGTCGTCGAGATCAAGAACGGCAAGAAGGTGACGGTCGAGCGGAAGCTGTATCCGGGCTATGTCCTGGTCGAGATGGTGATGAATCAAGAGACGATTCACGTCATCAATTCCATCCAGGGCGTGATCAAGTTCGTCGGACACGATCGGCTCCCGCAGCCGCTCCGCCCCGATGAAGTCAACCGCCTCCTCGGCATTGCCGATGAAGCGGAGGCCGAGGAGCCGAAGGAAGAGATTCCATTCCTCGTTGGCCAAGCAGTCGCGATCACGGAAGGACCGTTCACCGATTTCAACGGCACGGTCGAAGAAGTGATCGTCGACAAAGGCAAAGTGCGGGTGTCGGTCAGCCTCTTCGGCCGGCCTACGTCCGTCGAGCTGGATTACCTGCAGTTGAAGGGATACTAGGCAGCGTGTCGGAACGCGGCCTCGGAAGGACGTCAGGCACCACTCTGACGTAAAGCTCGAGTGGGAGTCAGGGCGCGCTTCGGCGCACCCGGTACGACAGGAGTATCATGGCAAAGAAAGTCACGGGATTCGTGAAGCTGCAAATCCCGGCGGGCCAAGCCACCCCTGCACCGCCAGTGGGAACGGCGCTCGGTCCGCAGGGCATCAACATCATGGCGTTCGTGAAGGAGTTCAACTCACGAACCCAGAAAGAAGCGGGCACGATTCTGCCCGTCGAGATCACGATCTTCTCCGACAAGTCGTTCACCTTCATCACCAAGACGCCGCCAGCGGCGGTGTTGCTGAAGAAGGAGGCCGGAATCGAGAAGGGATCGGGCCAGCCGAACCGGAACAAGGTCGGCAAGGTGAACAAGGCGCAGATTCGCAAGATCGCCGAGCTGAAGCTCGTGGATCTGAACTGCGACTCGGTGGAGTCCGCGATGGCGATGATCGCTGGCGCAGCGCGCTCCATGGGGCTGGAGGTCGTCGACTGATGCGGACACACGGAAAGAAGTACAACACGGCGGCCAAGAACCGCGACATCGCGTCGTCGTACCAGGCGCGTCAGGCGATCGACATCGTAAAGAAGTCCGCATACGCGAAGTTCGACGAGACCGTCGAGGTGGCGGTTCGCCTCGGCGTCGATCCGCGCCACGCCGACCAAGTCGTGCGCGGCACCGTCGTCCTTCCGGCGGGTACGGGAAAATCGGTGCGTGTGCTCGTCATCGCTGCCGGTGACAAGGCGCGCGAGGCGCAAGACGCAGGGGCAGATTTCGTCGGCACCGAGTTCATCCAACGCATCAAGGATGGCTGGCTCGACTTCGACGTGCTCATTGCGACGCCTGATCAGATGGGACAGCTCGGACAGCTCGGGCGAATCCTCGGTCCACGTGGCCTGATGCCGAACCCGAAGGCGGGCACGGTCACCTTCAACATCTCCAACGCCGTCCGCGAGACCAAGGCAGGAAAGATCGAGTTCCGAGTGGACAAGAGCGGCAACGTGCACGCGCCCATCGGCAAAGTGTCGTTTGGAGCAGACGCACTGGAGACGAACTTCTCCGCGTTCATGGACCAGATCGTTCGCTCGAAGCCGGCGGCGGCGAAGGGCGTGTACGTGCAGAACGTCTCGATCTCCAGCACCATGGGGCCGGGCGTCTCGATCGACACCACTCCGTACCGGTAACGAGCGATGAAACGAAGCGAGAAAGAGCAGCTCGTTGCCGAGCTGAAAACAAAGATCCAGAGCTCTCCCGCGCTCTATTACACCGACTTCACGGGATTGAACGTGAAGCGGATGACGGAGCTTCGGCGGCGCCTGCGCAAGGCGAACGTCGAATATGTCGTCATCAAGAACACGCTGGCGCTGCGCGCGGTGAACGAGAGTGGTCTCGTCGCGACACGGTTGCGTGGACCCACAGGCCTCGTCGTCGCGAAGGATGCGGTGGCGGCCGCCAAGCTTCTCCAGGACTTCGCAAAGGAGAACGATCAGAAGCCGGCGGTGAAGGGCGGCATGCTCGAGGGCCGCGCCCTCGACGTGGCGCAGGTGAAGCAGTTGGCCACGATGCCCACGCGCGAGCAGATGCTCGCCGAGCTCGGTGCCGGTCTTCAATCCCCGATGGCCGCCTTCGTCGGCGCGCTGAACGGGATGCTGTACATGTTCGCTGGAGCGCTCGAGGCGCTGCGTACGCAGCGCGAAGGCGCCGCCGCTTAATCCCCAGGCGTCTCGCCTGACTTAATTGCCCCAGGATCGCCTGGGATTACGAGGAGACAAACGACAATGCCAACAACGTTGAGCAAGGACGAGATTCTCGAAGCCATCGGCAGCATGTCCGTATTCGAGCTCGCCGAGCTGATCGATGCGTTCAAGAGCCGCTTCAATGTGACGATCGCAGCCGCCCCGGTGGGCGGCGCGGCGCCGGCCGGCGGTGGTGCCGGTGGTGCCGCCGCTCCGGCTGCTGAGGAGCAGACGGAGTTCGACGTCATTCTTCGCGAGGCCGGTGCGAAGAAGATTCAGGTCATCAAGGTCGTGCGCGAGCTGACGGGTCTCGGCCTCAAGGAGGCGAAGGACCTCGTCGACGGTGCGCCGCAGACTGTGAAGTCCGGTGTCTCGAAGGAGGAAGCGGCGACGGTGAAAGCCAAGCTGGAAGAGCAGGGTGCAGGCGTGGACGTGAAGTAAAGGTCGAGGGGTCGCGGCGAGGGAACCGGGGCCATGTGCCCAGCTCCCTTCGCCGCACCCCAACTCCTTTCCTTCACCGTCCTCCACGTGACAGCGATTTCTCGCCTCACATCTCAGAAGCAGTCCTAGGCCACCCCGCCGGCCGCGCGAATTTCGTGCGGCAGCGGGGCCTTGGCCGTTTTTTCGCCTGTGTGCGGGTGAACAATGCCTGAAGCGATCAAGCAGATTTCCTTTGCAAAACTCGAGAAGGGGATGGGGATGCCCCACCTCCTCGACATCCAGACGCGTGCGTTCGAAGCACTGCTGCAGACGGATGCCGCCGCCCACGAGCGGGAAGACATCGGCCTCGAGCGGGTCTTCAAAGACCTGTTCCCGATCACCGATGTCCACGAGAACTTCTCCCTCGAGTTCGTGCGCTATTCCCTCGGCGAACCGAAGTACACGGTCGAGGAGTGCATCGAACGCGACATGACGTACTCGGCCCCGCTGAAGGCGACGCTGCAGCTCGTCATCAACGAGGAAGTCAACGGCGTCAAGCGGCCGCGGAACATCATCGAGAAGGAGGTCTATCTCGGCGAGCTTCCGTTGCTCACTCCGCTGGGCACCTTCGTCATCAACGGCGCTGAGCGGGTCATCGTCAGCCAGCTGCACCGCTCTCCGGGTGTCGTCTTCGAGGAATCGACGCATCCGAACGGCCAGCGGCTGATCTCGGCGCGCATCATCCCATTCCGCGGATCGTGGGTGGAGTTCACCGTCGACATTCACGACGTGATCTACGTCCACATCGACAAGAAGAAGAAGTTCCCGGCCACGGCGCTGCTCCGCGCCTTCGGCTACGGAACCAACTCGGACATTCTCCGTCTCTTCTTCGCGACGCGCGAGTTGGATCTCACCAAGAAGCGGGAAAGCCGCGGTGAGCAGCGCGAAGTGCTCGGTGCCATCATCGCTGAGGACATCGCGCTACCAGGCGAGGCGACGCCGGAAGACGCGCCGAAGGCTCGCACCAAGAAGGCGAAGGCGGAGCGCGAGCGCTCCGAGAACGTGCTGCTCGTCAAGGAAGGCGACGAGCTCACGGAAGAAGTGTTCAATCGTCTGCGCCGCCAGGGCATCGATCTCATCAAGGTCTTCGCGTCGTACATGACGGTCGATCTGCGCGACGAGCAGGATGCCATCGAGCGCGGCGAGCGGCCCCAGCGCCGTCATCTCGCCGCTGACGTCGTCGACGCCGAGGGCGAAGTCATCGCCGAGTCCGGGCAGTCGCTCACTGACGCCGTCATCAAGAAGGTTCGCAAGGCCGAGATCACGAAGGTCCAGGTGTTCGTCACGTCTGGCCGTGCGGAATCGACGCTGATCAAGAACACGCTGGCGAAGGATCCCACGCGCAGCGAGAAGGAATCGCTGCAGCAGATCTATGCCTTGCTGCGGCCGGGCGACGCACCAGACGCCACCACGGCGAAGCAGGCGCTCGAGCGCCTGTTCTTCTCGCCGAAGCGCTATGACCTCGGCCGCGTTGGCCGGTACAAGATCAATCAGCGCCTCGGCCTGAACACGAGCGCCGGAACGACGGTGCTCACGAAGGAAGACTTCGTCGCGATTCTGCGGTATCTCGTGGAGCTCCACGAAGGCCGCGGGCACGTGGACGACATCGATCACCTGGGCAACAGGAGAATCAGATCGGTAGGTGAATTAATTGCGAACCAGTTCTCCGTCGGTCTGTCCCGCATGGCGCGGCTGGTGAAGGAGCGCATGTCGATCAACACCGATCCGGAGAAGATTTCGTTGGACGATCTGGTGAACGCGCGCACGGTGAGCGCGGTGATCCAGGCGTTCTTCGGTTCGTCGCAGCTCTCGCAGTTCATGGATCAGACGAATCCGCTCGCTGAGCTGACGCACAAGCGTCGTCTGTCGGCGCTCGGACCTGGTGGTCTGACCCGTGAGCGCGCCGGCTTCGAAGTGCGCGACGTGCACTACTCGCAGTACGGCCGCATGTGCCCCATCGAAACGCCGGAAGGTCCGAACATCGGACTCATCACGTCGCTTGCGTGCTATGCGCAGGTCAATGACCTCGGCTTCGTGGAAACGCCGTATCGTGTCGTGAAGAACGGCAAGGTGGGCGAGGACATCGTGTGGCTCGATGCCAACCGCGAGGAAGACGCGATCATCGCACAGGCGAACGCGCCTCTCGAGGAGGACGGTACGTTCACCGACGAGTTGGTGCTCGCCCGTCAGCAGGGCGACGTGCCGCTCGTGCCGCGCGATCGCGTGGACTACATGGACGTGGCGCCCGAGCAACTCGTGTCCATCGCGGCCGCGCTCATTCCGTTCCTCGAGCATGACGACGCGAACCGCGCGCTGATGGGCTCGAACATGCAGCGTCAGGCGGTTCCGCTCCTCAACCCGCGCACGCCGCTCGTCGGCACGGGACTCGAGGAGAAGGTGGCGATCGACTCCGGGGCAGTCGTGATCTCACGTCGCGCGGGCGTCGTGAGCCGCGTAACGGCCGACGAGATCATCGTCGACGCCGGCCCGGCGGAGCGTCTGCCGACAGAGGAGCGCCGCGGCGAAGATCGTCCGCTCGCGCGCCTCACGCAGCACGACCGGTATCGTCTCAAGAAATACTGGCGCACCAACCAGGACACCGCGATCAACCAGCGGCCACTCGTCCGGCTGGGTCAGCGCGTGAAGGAAGGCGACGTGCTCGCCGATGGCGCCGGCACGGAGATGGGCCAGCTCGCGCTCGGCTCAAACGTCACCGTGGCCTTCATGCCGTGGTACGGGCACAACTTCGAGGATGCCATCGTTCTCTCCGAGCGATTGGTGAAGGACGACGTGTATTCGTCGATCCACATTCAGGAGCTGGAGCTGCACGTTCGCGACACGAAGCGTGGGCAGGAAGAGATCACGCGAGAGATTCCCAACGTCTCCGAGGAGGCGTTGTTGGATCTCGATGAGCGCGGCATCGTCCGTATCGGCGCGCATGTGAAGCCAGGCGACATCCTGGTTGGAAAGATCACGCCGAAGGGCGAGACAGAGCTCTCGCCGGAAGAGAAGCTGCTCACCGCGATCTTCGGTGAGAAGGCGAAGGACGTGAAGGATTCGTCGCTCAAGGTGCCGCCGGGGATGGAAGGCGTCGTCATCGACGTCAAGATCTTCTCGCGCATCGAGGATCAGGTCGTCGAGAAGGATCGCGGCGAGCGCATCGGCGAAGTGCGGCGTCTCGAGGGCGAGGAGAAGATTCGCGTCAACGAGGTCCGCGATGGTGAGCTGCTCGAGATGCTCGACGGACAGACGATCGCGCTCGCCCTCAAGGCGGGCACGGTGGAAGAGGCGATTCCCGCAGGCACGAAGGTGACGTCGGCACAGCTTCGCGAGATGAAGTTGTCGTCGGTGGACCTCAAGACGCTGCGCGTCGAGAACAAGCGGGTGAACGAGCGGATCCGGCAGGTCATCGAAGCCGCCAACGAGGAGAAGGCGCGCATCGAGGAGCGGGCGGAGGAGCGGATCGATCGCATCCTGCAGCCCGACGAGCTCCCGCCGGGTGTCATTCAGCTCGTGAAGGTTTATCTGGCCGAGAAGCGCAAGATCTCGGTCGGCGACAAGATGGCGGGCCGGCACGGCAACAAGGGTATCGTTGCCCGCATCGTGCCCGAGGAAGACATGCCGTTCATGCCCGACGGGCGTCCGGTGGACATCGTGCTCAATCCACTTGGCGTGCCGTCCCGAATGAACGTGGGACAGATTCTCGAGACGCACCTCGGATGGGCGGCAAAGCAGCTCAACTTCTACGCGAAGACGCCCGTGTTCCAGGGTGCGAACGAGCGCGAGATCGGATTGCTGCTGAAGATCGCGGGTCTGGTGTGGGCGGCGCCCGCGCTGGGCCTGCGCACGCCTGCGCCAGTGATCACTGATGCTGACGTGAACACCATCCTCGCGGACATCCGTCCAGAGGAGAAGGCCGAGCGCTTCGAGCGTTTGGAGGACTCGACACTCAACGATCTCGGTGCGCGCGGCATGTCGGCGGAGACGAAGGAGATCTTCCATCGCATCCGCGACTTCCTCACCAGCGCCGCGCGCGAGCTGGCCGAGCGCGAGCAGCAGCAGGTGACGCACCAACTCGACCTGCACGGCAAGTGGGCGGACGACGAAGCGTATTCGGCGTCGCAGCGTGCGGACTACAAGCAGACGGCGCGTCAGCTCGAGAAGCGCCGCGGGCAGGAGCCGGCTGACATTCTGGCCGAGCAAGAGCAGCGCGCGCTGTCTGGCGCGCTTGGAAAGAAGTCCGATGTGGACGTGGACGCGGCGGCGCAGGAGCTGATGCGTCTCGCCGGGCTCACGCCCTACGGCAAGGTGCGGCTGCGCGACGGCCGTACGGGAGAAACGTTCGCGTTCCCCGTGACGGTCGGCGAGATCTACATGCTGAAGCTGTCGCACTTGGTCGACGACAAGATTCACGCGCGGAGCATCGGGCCGTACTCGCTCGTCACCCAGCAACCGCTGGCGGGTAAAGCGCAGTTCGGTGGTCAGCGCTTTGGTGAGATGGAGGTGTGGGCGCTCGAGGCGTACGGCGCGGCGCACACGCTCCAGGAGATTCTCACCGTGAAATCGGACGACGTGAACGGACGCAGCCGGGTGTACGAGGCGATCGTGAAGGGGCAGAACTTGCCCGAGCCTGGCATTCCGGAATCGTTCAACGTGCTCGTGAAGGAGCTTCAGGCTCTGGGAATTCGCGTGACCATGGGTCAGAGCGACAACGGGTTCTACGGAACCGGTATCGATACCGGCACGTCTGGCAACGGCAAGCCGAGCGAGGAGTAACGATGATTGATTTCCGCAGCGTGCGTGATACGCGCGCATCGGCGTTCGACTTTATCCAGGTGCGCATCGCCTCCCCGGAGGAGATTCGCGGTCCCAAGGATCCCAAGGAGCGCGAGCGGCTGGAGATGGCCGGCGTGCGCACGTGGTGGTCGTGGGGCGAGGTCACCAAACCCGAGACCATCAACTATCGCTCGTTCAAGCCCGAGAAGGACGGCTTGTTCTGCGAGCGCATCTTCGGCCCGGTGAAGGACTGGGAGTGCCACTGCGGCAAGTACAAGCGCATCCGGTACCGCGGCGTGATCTGCGATCGCTGCGGCGTCGAGGTGACGCTCTCGAAGGTCCGGCGCGAGCGCATGGGCCACATCGAGCTCGCCGTGCCCGTGGCGCACATCTGGTTCTTCAAGACGTTGCCGAGTCCGATGGGCAACCTGCTCGACATCACGCTGCGTGATCTCGAGAAGGTGATCTACTACTCCAACTACGTCGTCATCGAGCCGGGTGAGCAGGAAGCGCAGGTCAATCAGCTCCTGGACGAGGAGGAGTATCTGGCGCTGCGCACCAAGGCGAAGGAGGAGAACGACGCCGCGTTCTACGCCGACATCGGCGCCCCCGCGGTGCGCGAGCTTCTGCGCCGGCTCGACGTCGACAAGCTCGCGGAGACGCTGCGCGCCGACGTGACCACCGAGACGTCGCAGCATCGGAAGAAGATGCTCCTCAAGCGGCTCAAGATCGTCGACGCGTTCCGCAACTCGGGCGATTCGGGCGACACGCGCAACAAGCCGGAGTGGATGATCCTGGACGTGATTCCAGTGATTCCGCCGGACCTGCGTCCGCTCGTGCCGCTCGACGGCGGCCGCTTCGCGACGTCCGATCTCAACGATCTCTATCGTCGCGTCATCAACCGCAACAACCGCCTTCAGAAGCTGATCATGCATCGCGCCCCGGAGGTCATTCTCCGGAACGAGAAGCGCATGCTGCAGGAGGCGGTCGATGCGCTGTTCGACAACGGCCGTCGGTCGAAGGCGATTCGCGGCCGCGGCAAGCGGCCCCTCAAGTCGCTGTCCGACATGCTCAAGGGCAAGCAGGGCCGGTTCCGTCAGAACCTGCTCGGCAAGCGCGTCGACTACTCGGGCCGTTCGGTCATCGTCGTAGGCCCCGAGCTGCAGCTGCATCAGTGTGGACTTCCGAAGCTGATGGCGCTGGAGCTGTTCAAGCCGTTCATCATCCACAAGCTGGTGGAGAAGGGCATCGCCGAGACGGTGAAGCGCGCCAAGAAGATCGTGGAGCGCGAGAGCCCCGAGGTGTACGAGATCCTCGAGGAGATCATCCGCGACCATCCGGTGCTCCTCAATCGTGCACCGACGCTGCACCGGCTGGGCATTCAGGCGTTCGAGCCAGTCCTGGTCGAGGGCAAAGCCATTCGAATTCACCCGCTGGTCTGCGCGGCGTTCAACGCGGACTTTGACGGTGACCAGATGGCGGTGCACGTGCCGCTCTCGTTCGAGGCGCAGCTGGAATGCCGGCTGCTCATGCTGTCCTCGAACAACATTCTCAAGCCGTCCGATGGCCGGCCGGTGGCAGAGCCCAGCCAGGACATCGTGCTTGGCTGCTACTTCGCCACGAAGGCCCCAGCGGACTTCAACACCGTCGATGTCAAGACGCTCCGTCGCTATACGAGCGTCGACGAGATCGAGATGGAGCTCGCCCTCAACCGCATGGTGCGGCAGTCGGCGCTGCTCTTCTACGTCGAAGACGAAGCCGGTGGCCGCTGGGAGAAGACCACGGCCGGTCGCGTGCTGTTCAACGCGATCATGCCGAAGGATCTCGGCTTCAAGAACTGGGACATGAAGAAGAAGGCGCTGTCCGAGTTGGTCTTCGAGTCATATCGAAAGGCAGGCCTGGCGACGACCGTCACCTTCCTGGACCGGCTCAAAGAGTTCGGCTTCTCGAACGCAACGCGCGGCGGTGTGTCCATCGGCATCGAGGATCTCGAGATTCCGACGGACAAGGCGACGTTGCTCGAGGAAGCCGAGGAGCGCGTCGAGCGCTTCCAGCGCGCGTACCAGACGGGCAACATCACGAACGGTGAGCGCTACAACAAAGTCATCGATACCTGGACGCACGCGAACTCGGACATCGCCGACGCCATGGTCAAGACCATGGCCCGGTCGAAGAGCGGGTTCAATCCCGTGTTCATGATGTTCGACTCGGGCTCTCGTGGTAGCCGCGACCAGATCCGGCAGCTCGCCGGTATGCGCGGCCTGATGGCGAAGCCTCAGAAGAAGCTGACGGGTGGCATCGGCGAGATCATCGAATCGCCGATCAAATCCAACTTCCGCGAGGGGCTGTCGCCACTCGAGTACTTCACGTCGACGCACGGCGCTCGTAAGGGCCTCGCCGACACCGCGCTCAAGACGGCGGACGCCGGATACCTGACGCGCCGTCTCGTCGACGTCGCGCAGGACGTGACGGTGACGGAAGAGGATTGCGGCACCATTCAGGGACTCGCGATCTCCGCGCTGAAGGAAGGCGAGGACATCATCGAGCCGCTGTCGGAGCGCATCGTCGGCAACGTGGCGGCGGAAGATGTGGAGGATCCGCACGAGTTCGACGAGTCGGGGCGCCGCCGTCTGCTGGTCGAGGCGGGGCAGCTCATCAACGAAGAGAGTGCGCGCGAGATCGAGGAGTCGGGTATCGAGACGATTCGCATTCGCTCGGTGCTCACTTGCGAGGCAAAGCGTGGGCTCTGCCGCATGTGCTACGGACGCAACCTCGCCACCATGGCGATGGTCGATCCGGGCGAAGCGGTCGGCATCATCGCGGCGCAGTCGATCGGCGAGCCAGGGACGCAGCTCACCCTGCGCACGTTCCACATCGGCGGCACCGCGGCGCGTATCGCTGAGCAGACGGCGCGCAAGTCGAAGGTTGCTGGTGTCATCGAGTATGGCGACCGCCTCGTGGCGGTCACCAATCCCGACGGCCAGCGTGTCGTGACCTCGTACGAGGGCGAGATTCTCATCAAGGTCGCGGCCGACGAGAACGCCGCCGTGGCAGCGCGTCTCCAAGTGCCGCTCGGCGCGATCCTGATGGTGAAGGACGGCGACGACGTGAAGCGCGAGCAGGTGATCTTCACGTGGGACCCGTACACGAATCCGATCATCGCGGACGTGGAAGGCACGATTCGCTTCGTCGACATCGTCGAGGACGAGTCGGTCTCCGAGGAGCTCGATGAGCTCACCGGTCTCCGGCAGCGCGTCATCATCGAGGACCGCGAGAAGAAGCTCCACCCGCACATCGAGATCGTGCAGGAGAAGGGCGGGAAGGAGAAGCGCGTTCGCGACTTCGTCATCCCGGTGGGCGCGCAGCTCACCGTGGAAGACGGCCAGAAGATCGGCGCGGGCATCACGATCGCGAAGGTGGGTCGCGAGGCGTACAAGACGCGCGACATCACCGGTGGTCTACCACGCGTCGCCGAGCTGTTCGAGGCCCGGCGCCCGAAGGATCCGGCAACGATCTCGGAGATCGACGGCGTCGTGCGGTTCGGCGAGATCAAGCGCGGCAAGCGCGAGATCCGCGTGCATCCGCTCAACGCCGATGGAACGATCGACGAGTCGGTGGAGGCACAGCTGTACGAGGTGCCGGCCGGCAAGCACTTGCGCGTGCACGAGGGTGATCGCGTGCGTGCCGGTGACCGTCTGTCGGAAGGTCCGGTGAACCCGCACGACATTCTGCGGATCAAGGGGCCGCGCGCTGTACAGGAATACCTCTTGAACGAAGTGCAGGAGGTCTACCGCCTGCAGGGCGTGAAGATCAACGACAAGCACATCGGTGTCATCGTCCGGCAGATGCTGCAGAAGGTGCGCATCATGGATCCGGGCGAGACGGAGTTCCTCGAGGGCGAGCACGTCGACAAGCAGGTCTTCCGCGAGGTCAACGACCGGGCGAAGAAGAAGAAGGAGACGCCAGCGATGGCGGAGCCGTTGCTGCTCGGCATCACGAAAGCGAGTCTCACGACGCAGTCGTTCATCTCGGCGGCGTCGTTCCAGGAGACCACGCGCGTGCTCACCGACGCCGCTATCCGTGGGGCCCGGGACGACCTTCTGGGTCTCAAGGAGAACATCATCATCGGACACCTCATTCCGGCCGGTACCGGTATGTACCGGTATAACGAAGTGGACATGGACCTCCAGCCACCCGAGGGTGTGCTGGAGCCCTTGCCTGCCACGCCGGATACGCTGCCGTCGATCTTCTCCGGGCTAGCCGATGAAGATGATTTCCCGGCGCCAGTCCGGCCGGCCAGCGCGAACCGCGAGGCGCGGTGAGCTCGGCTCGGTGTTGAGGTGAGATCGCTGGTACAGGACGTTTGATAAGAAGCGCGGGCCGAATGGCCCGCGCTTTTTTTCGGCGGTCATTGACGCTCACGTGACCGCGCACAAGTTCGGAGCATGCTTGGTCCGCTTCGGCGCTACTTCGACCGGCTTGCCGTGCGTTCGGTGCGTCGCTTCCGGGCGCGCGTGAATCGCTACAAGCTCACGCGCCGGCGGTTTGTCCGGGCTCAGCTCATCGACGATTCGGTCGTCAAGCAGGCGGTCCGCGAGCATGCCCTGTCGCAGGGGCTCGACGAGAGCGCCGTCTGGCGCATCGTCGACCGCTACGTCGACGAGATCGTTCCATTCTTCAACATCATCGCGTACTACAAGATCGGGTACCGCGTCGCGGGGTGGGTGCTCAACCTGCTCTACAAGGTTTCGATCGAGTATGAGGATCGCGAGCGGCTCGAGCGTCTGCCACGCCACGCGGTTCTCGTCTATCTGATGAATCACCGGTCGAACGCCGATTATGTGCTGGTGAGCTACGTGCTCGCCGGTCAGGTGGCGATCTCGTACGCGGTCGGCGAGTGGGCGCGCGCCTTTCCGCTTGAGCATCTGTTCAAGGCCTTCGGATCGTATTTCGTTCGCCGGCGGTACCGGGAGCCGCTCTACCATGCGGTGCTCGAGCGTTATGTCCAACTCATCACGATGCACGGGGTCACGCAAGGCATCTTCCTCGAGGGCGGCCTTACGAGGGATGGCCGGTTGCGGTCGCCCAAGATCGGATTGTTGGACTACGTGCTGGGCATTGCGCGTGATCCCGCCTATCGCGCGCGACTCTACGTGGTGCCGGTCGCACTGAACTACGATCGGGTGCTCGAGGATCGAACGCTCCTGCGGGAGCTGGCGGCGGGCGACGGCAAGCCGCGGATGTCCAAGCTGGCGCAGATGCGGGAGGTGCTTCGGTACCTGTGGTGGAATACCGCGCGCTTGATGACGCGTCGCTGGCAGCGATACGGTCGGGCTGCGGTCGTCGTGGGTGCGCCGATGCCGCTCGAGCCCTGGCTATTGCGCGAGCACGATCTGTTCACGCGTCCGCGCGCCGAGCGGCTCGCGCGGGTGCAGCAGCTGTGCGACGACGTGATGGAGCGCATTGGAAGGCTCATACCGGTGACGCCAGTTCCACTGGCGTGCGCCGCCATTCAGAGCCTCGACAGCGACTTCATTCCCCGGACGCTGCTGCTCGAGCGGATGGCCGAGCTTCGTGAGGCGCTCGTGGAGCTCAATGGCCGTGTGGTGCGCGCAGACCGCGACATCGAAACGACGTTCGACCGTGCCTGGCGCATGTTGCGCATGCGCCGCGTGTTGGTGGAGACTGGCAGCGGCTATGCGGTGCTGTCACGGAACCGGGAGCTCGTGAGCTACTACGCGAACAGCATCGCACATCTCCTCGGGCCATTCGAGAGCGCGGTGCGTGCGCGCGACGCCCTGCCCTCGTCGCGCATGCTCACCGGCGAGCACGTGACGTGGCCACCACGTGCGTGAGTTAGACTGGACTCGACTCTACACCACGAATAGGTTACCCCCGCACTGGCCCCGCTCCGCGGGGACACGCGCTCACAGATGTCGCGCCGCCAATGCGTGCGCGTCCGCCGGGCCGCCCGGCCCAGGCTCCGAAGGAACCCTCAGGAGGATCGTCATGCGCTGGCCTCTCACGAGAACGACGTTGGGTGCGCTCGCGGTCATGTCGCTCGTTATGCTCACGCCTGCGCTCGCAGAGGCGCAGGCGACGGGCACTGTTCGCGGCCGCGTTGTCGAAAGCGGCACTCAGCGTGGGCTGTCCGATGCGCAGGTCACCGTGAATGGCCTGACCATCGGCGCGTCGACCAACGCGAACGGAGACTACGTGCTCACCGGCGTGCCGGTGGGGCCGCAAACGTTGCAGACACGCCGCATCGGCTACGCGCGTCGCGTCCAGACCGTCACCATCTCGGCCGGGACGGAGACGCGTGCCGACTTCGAGCTTTCGCAGGCCGCAGCGCAGCTCGAAGCGATCGTGACTACCGGTACCGCCGGCGCCGTCGAGAAGCGGACGGTTGGAAACAACGTCACTCAGGTCGACGCAGCGACGGTCACCCAGCAGACGAACGTCGCCAACGTGACGGAGATCCTCCAGGCCCGATCGCCGGGCGTGCAGATCAACGCGGGGTCGGGGACACCGGGTACCGGGTCGGACATCACCATTCGCGGGGCGTCGTCGTTCACGGTCACACGACCTGTGGTCTTCATTGACGGCGTCCGCATGACGACGGATACGCTTGCCAACTTCGCGCCCTCGGGCCAGGGGCTCTCTGGCAACAGCGGCGGACAGACGGCGAACGCACTCGATCTCGTCAACCCCGACGACATCGAGTCGATCGAGATCATCAAGGGTCCAGCCGCGGCGACACTGTACGGCGCCAATGCCGCAGGCGGTGTCATTCAGATCATCACCAAGAAGGGAACTCGCGGTCAGCAGGGCGTGCAGTGGAGCGGCCGGTTCGAGTACGGCCGCAACGACCTTGGCTCGGTGGATCTGCCGATCAACTACACAACGTGTGATGCCGCCAAGCTCGCCCTGCCCGCGACGTGGCCCGGCTGCGTAGGCAAAGCGGCCGGCACGGTGTTGAGTCAGAGTCCCATTCGCGATGACCCCAGAGCAACACGCGACGGAGCCGTGCAGGGTCTCTCGCTGTCGGCTCGAGGGGGCGGCGACCGTTTCTCCTACTTCCTGTCGGGCAGCCACGATTACGAAGAGGGCGTTCTCCACAACAGCTATGACCGCCGCAACTCGCTCAGAACAAACTTCGGCCTCACGCCGAACGCAAAGAGCGATGTGCAGATCAATCTCGGCGTCTACAACTCGCGTCTTCGCCTGCCACTCGGCGACGAATCGGCCCAAGGGATTCTCTTTGCGAGCCAGCGCGGACGTCCAGGTCGCGTCAGCACTCTGCCGGGCCAGCCACAGGAGGGCTATCTCACGATCACGCCTGGGCTCTCCGACATGTATGACAACGAGACGCGCACCAATCGCGTGACCCTCGGCACGACGGCGAGCTATCAGCCGCTCAAATGGTTCCGCAATCGACTCACGCTTGGACTCGATTGGACCGATGGACTGGCCACGTTGTTCGCGCCGCCCAACACGCCGGACCTCACCGGCGATGCGCTTGGGCTGACCGCTCAGCGGATTCCGAAGAGCACCCTGTACACACTCGACTACAACGGAAGCCTCGACTACGGGATCACCTCCGATCTTCTCACCACCACGTCGTTCGGATCGCAAGTAATCGCGAGCCGCTATCAGTTGCTGTCGGCGAACGGACGCGGCTTGGGATCGCCGGATATTACGCTCATTGGCTCCACGACCACGATCGCCGCCAGCAACACCTTCTCTGAGAACAACTCCGTCGGGTACTACGTGCAGGAGCAGTTCGGCTGGAAGAACCGCCTGTTCCTCACGCTCGCGCTTCGTGCCGATGACAATTCGTCGTTCGGCACGGACTTCAACATCATCACGTACCCGAAGGCATCGATCGCGTGGGTCCTGTCCGAAGAGCCGATGCTCAGCGGGCTGTTCTCGAAGGCCTACCTCGACAACTTCAAGTTTCGCGCAGCCTGGGGTCAGGCGGGCAAGGCTCCGGCGCCGTACTCGGCGACGAGGACGTACACGATCAGTACGGTGACACTTGGCACGACGTCGGGATCGGCGATTCGCACCGGGGAATTTGGCAATCCGGGACTCAAATCCGAGCGCGGTACCGAGTACGAGATCGGTTTCGATGCGGATGTCTTCCGCGGCCGGGCCGGCATAGAGTTCACGTACTACGACAAGCAGATGCGCGACGTGCTCTTCTTCAATTCCGTCTCGCCGTCGAGCGGCTTTCGTGGCCAACAGCAGGCGAACATCGGCAGCACGTCGAACAAGGGTCTGGAGCTCGGACTCTCCGCCACGCCAGTGCGATTGACCAACTTCGCGTGGGATAGCCACGTCTCGTTCTCGACGAACAAGAACAAGCTTCTGAAGTTCGGCGACCCGGTCACGAAGCAGGTGCAACCCTTCGCCTCGTATGGATCGGTGCAGCTGCTGCGCGAGGGATATCCAATCGCCGGCTACTGGGGACGCTTCCCGAGACGCAACCCCGACGGCACTCCGATCTTCGTCAACGGAGTTCTGCAGCTCACCGACACGACGTACATCGGACCGTCGCTTCCGACACGCGAGATGGCGTTCTCGAACACGTTCACGGTGTTCAAGAACATTAGCATCTATTCGCTGTTCGACTACAAGGCGGGGCACTACAACTATCGTGGCGCCGAGCTCTATCGCTGCGGATCGGCGCAAAATTGCATCGAGCTGAATGATCCGAACATGCCGGCAACCGAAGTTGCGCTATATCGCATCGGCGCCGGAAGCGGAGCGCCGTACGGCCTGTACATCCACAAGGCAGACTTCGTGAAGCTTCGCGACGTGTCGGTCACGTTCAAGTTGCCTCAGCGGTATGCCGCCGCTGCCTCGGCGACCGCGGCGAGCTTCACGTTGGCGGGGCACAACCTCGCGCTCTGGAGCGACTATCCGGGACCCGATCCCGAGGTCAACACGTACGGCAATCGATCCTTCATTCGTGGCGACATCTATTCCATGCCAATGACGCGACGCCTCTCAGCGGCGCTGAACTTCACCTTCTGAGGAAATGATCATGCTCACGAAGATGACGCGCCGCGTCGCCCTGCTTCTGACGACGGGCTTCGTCGTTGGGGCGGTGGGATGCAACGACTTCCTCCAGGTGCAGAATCCTGGAGCCATCGAAGCGCCCGACATCAACAATCCCGTGTACATCCCGCTGCTCGTGAACGGGGTGATCGGTGAGTTCCAACCGGCATTCACACTGGTCGCGCTGTACAGCGGTGTGTTCACCGACGAGCTCGCGAACTTTCACGGGTTTCCGGAAAACATCGATATGGATGTTCGAAACGTAGGCGCCGGCAATGGCACCTACGCTGGCACCTCCACTATTCCAGGCGTCTACAACTCGCTGCAGTCATCCCGCTTCATGGCGGACACGGTCGCGACGCTCCTCCGCTCGTTTCTCGGCGACACGGCGACGCGCGACGTGAGGCTGGCGCGCGTGCTGAACTATGCCGGGTACTCGTACACGCTCTTGGGCGAGCAGCTGTGCGCGGCGCCAACTGGTGGCAATACGATCTACACGTCGGACGAGCTGCTCAACTTCGCCCTCGATCGCTTCAAGTCGGCCATCGATGTTGCCACCGCGTCCAAGGCAGCAACGGGCGGCGCGGCGGCTGACTCGATGCTCACGCTGGCTCGGCTTGGCGCCGCGCGCGTGTCGCTCGACTTGGGCAAGAAGGCGGACGCGATCGCATACGCGTCACTGGTTCCAGCGAACTTCTCCGTGTCGGTGTATCACGCTGCCGCGAACGCCCGCGAAGTCAATCCGTTTTTCTCCGCGGCAAGCAATGGCGGGAGTGCCGAGTGGGTGGGCATCACCAACACACCCTTCGCGACGGTCACCGGTGATCCGCGCATCCCGCATCCACCTGGAAAAGAGAAGACGCAGCAGGATTCGGCCGTCGTACCAAACTCGCCGCTCGCGTACAGTACGTATAGCGGGACGGCCGTCGGTGCGGACTTCACGCGCGATGCGAGCGTGAAGTTCGGGTCAGGCCTCGAGGCCCAGTACATCGTCGCCGAAGCGCAGGGGAACAACGCGGCGAACCTGCTATTCCTGAATTCGCGTCGCGCCATCGGAGGCGCGCTCCCGCTCACGGCGCCGACAGAGGACGAGTTCCAAGCTGCACTGCGCGAGCAGCGCGCGCGCGACCTCTACTTGGCTAACTATCGCATGGGCGACCTGCGCCGATATAAGAAGCTGTACCAGGTCGATCTGTGGCAGAAGGGGCCGTACGTGAGCCCGGTCGCCGCCCCGCCGACCTTCGGCACTCAGGAGTGCTGGCCGATTCCTCTGGCGGAGTACAACGGCAATCCCAATCTGCCGCGCCCGTAGCGAGAAGGCGTACGACCAATAGCCCTGAAGCAAGAGACGGAGTAGGCCACCTCATTGGGTGGTCCACTCCGCTTTGGGCAACGGGGCGCCTTTATCGGTGCAGCTATCCTCTACGCGGAGTAGCGATTACGTCCGCGAGCTTGCTTGACACACCCGAAAGGCTCGTCTAACTTCAACAGTCTGTACCGCCCACGCTGGGCGTTTTCGTGTTTTCCGCCGCGGTCGACCGACTGCGGATATTGTCCGATCCTGAGTTCATGCCGACAATCAATCAGCTCGTCCGGCAGAGCCGCCGCGACGTCATCAAGAAGGAAAAGTCGCCGGCCCTCAAGTCGAATCCGTTTCGGCGAGGCGTCTGCACGCGAGTGTATACCACTACGCCCAAGAAGCCCAACTCCGCGCTCCGCAAAGTTGCCAAGGTGCGCCTGACGAACGGCTTCGAGATCATCGCGTACATCCCGGGCGAGGGGCACAATCTGCAGGAGCACTCGATCGTGCTCGTGCGTGGCGGTCGTGTGAAGGATCTGCCGGGCGTCCGCTATCACATCGTTCGCGGAACGCTGGATGCGGCGGGCGTCAACGGACGCAACAAGAGCCGCTCGAAGTACGGAACCAAGAAGCCAAAGGCTGGAGCCGGGGGAGGTAAGAAGTGAGCCGTCGCAAGAGTGCGGTCAAGCGCCCGGTCCTTCCGGATTCGCGCTACGATAGCCAAACCGTCTCCAAGTTCATCAACGTCTTGATGTACCAGGGGAAGAAATCCACTGCCGAGCGACTGTTCTACGGCGCCATGGATTTAGTGGAGTCGCGCACGAATCAGCCCGGAGTCAATGTCTTCAAGCAGGCACTGGCGAACCTGAAGCCGGTCGTCGAGGTGAAGAGCCGCCGGGTTGGTGGAGCGACCTATCAGGTGCCGGTGGAAGTGCGGCCGGAGCGTCGCACCGCGCTCGCGATGCGTTGGCTCATCTCGTACTCGCGCGATCGCAACGAAAAGTCGATGGCCGAGAAGTTGGCCGCCGAGGTGGTTGCGGCATCGAAGGGCGAGGGGAACGCCGTGAAGAAGAAGGAAGACACCCATCGCATGGCGGACGCCAACAAGGCATTCGCGCATTATCGCTGGTAACGCGACCCAGTCGCCTGAGATAAAATCCGACCCCGCTGGTGCTTTCGAGCCCAACGGGGTCGTTTTGCTACTGTTCATCTTCCACTCACCATATCACAATTGCGTCGGTTGAGGGACATATCCACGGCGAGTGGAACCGCCTTTGCCTCTCGTGGCTGGCATGGCATACCGAGAGTTCACTGACTCGAAGGGCGTGGCCTGGCGGGCCTGGAGCACGGTCCCTGAAGGACGAACCGTGCTCAACAGCGATTATGAGCGTGGTTGGCTCACCTTCGACTCGGGAAGTGAAGTTCGCCGCCTCGTTCCCATTCCCAATGGCTGGGAAGAGGCGCCGGAAGAGCGGCTGGAGCTGATGTGCCGGGCCGCTACCAAAGCCGCGAGGCAGTCAGGCGAAACGGTTCGTCGCGAGGCAGCAGACGAAGAGGAGCGGACTCGCGGATCCTAGGTCGCGCCACGGATGAGCGCGGGAGGCCTTCATTCCGCTCAGCGTCGCTGCGAATCGAGGGAACCCCGGCCGGAATGTAGCGTCGACGCAACATGGCTCTCCCCGGCTGCCGACAACCGGCCACACCAGCTGATCTGTTCGCTGGTCTTGATCATACAAACTCAGAACTGACAATCGCTTACTGGCTGCTGACCGCACGCCGGTAGTGGCATGGCCAGTGCTTTAGGCCGGTTGTCTCCGGGCTGGGGAAGTAACGGGATGTCGACACGCGTTCGTCCTCGCGATGCCCCGTCCTACAAGTCCGGCGACTGACTCTAACCTGAACTGCCGTGTCGACTCGAGATCGAGCGCTTCCGCTTGCCAGCCCAACAGTCATTTGGACGTCACTCTCGGAAGGAGCCGTACTTTTCTCCAACGAGACCGAACTGTACTACGGCCTGAATGGCGTAGGTGCAGTTGTGTGGGAGCTGCTTCCGCCGGCCTCGGTTACGGTCGACGAACTCTGTGTTTCTGTTCACGAGCGCTTTCCGGATGCGACGCTCGAACAGATCCGGAGCGACGTGATAGAACTGCTGGCCGAGCTCGAGCGATTCGGTCTCGTCGTATCGCCGGACGAGTCGTAAAGACCTCGTGTCGCGAGTCTGGGGGCTGCTGCGCGCCGCTGGGGCGATGAGCGGATCGGAATGGCGCGAGCTGGCGGAAGCACAGCTTGCCCTCTTCATCGCGCAGGTGCTGGTGTGGTGTCGTCCCGTCGGACGCCTTATCGAACCCGCAATGCCGGCCTCCTCCCTCGTCGCGTGGGGAGCTACCGAGAAGCTCACGGCGGAGCGATTGGCGCGCGCGCTGAATCGAGCCGCACGCTACGGCATATTGCGGCCCCAGTGTCTCGTGCGGGCTCTCGCGCTCACGCGGCTGCTGCAATCTCGAGGAATTGCGGGAAGTAGCATCCGGATCGGTGTACGCTGGGAGCCCGGCGCTGGTGCCCGCGAGACATTCGCGGCGCATGCGTGGGTCGTCGGCGGCGCGGAGGCCGCGCTCGTTGGTGATTCTATAGCGAACACGGCGCCGTTCTCCGAGCTCGCGATCGTTCATGCGGCAGGCGAGTCGAGATCGGTCCCACGATGAGCGCAATACTGGGCGTCTTCGGCGGCGTGCCATCCGAGCCGGCGATCACCCGCATGGTGCACGGCCTCCGTGGTCGCGGCGCCGATCGGAGCGAGATCCGCCGTGACTCGCAAGGCATGCTCGCCGTGTCGCGATTCGAATGGGAGCGCGCCCCGCAGTTCAGTGGCTCCGCACTCGTCGTCGACGACGGAGCATCAGCGTTGGTGGCGGACGCTTCGATCTACTATCGCGAGGACCTTCGGCGTCGACTGGCGAGCCGCGGCGTCTCGGTGCCATCGGAGGCTGACGCAAGCACGCTCGTCATCGCGGCGTATCGAGTGTGGGGATCGCGCGCCGCACGTGAGCTCGAAGGCGATTTCGCCTTTGTGCTGTGGGACCGCCGCCAACGACGCGCATACTGCGCGCGCGACTTCGGGGGCAAGCGGCCGCTGTACTACGCGGTGTTCGACGATACGCTGGTCATCGCGTCCACCGTGTCGGCGGTGATTGCGCATCCACGTGCGTCGGGTGAGTTGAACCTCGCGAACGTGTGCGATACGCTCTCCCAGCAATGGGGTGGGAGCGCGGACACCTGCTACGCCGGCGTCAGCGAGCTCCCCGCAGGGGCAAGCTTAACGTGGATTCCTGGAGAAGACGTTCGCATTGCTGTCGATTGGGAGCCGCCACCGATCGGTCACACGCCGCCCACATGCTTCGAGGAAGGCGTTGCGGAGCTGCGCCAGCGGCTCGGACGCGCCGTGGCGGAGCGCCTCGCGCCTGACGCCGACACCTCGGTGTGGATGAGCGGGGGATGGGATTCTCCCTCTGTGTTCGCCTCTGGCCAGGCACAGCTTCGGCGTGAAGGCGAGCGTCGTCGTCGCCTTCATCCGGTCTCCATCAGTTATCCAGAGGGCGATCCGGGTCGCGAGGACGAGTTGATCACGGCGATTGCGGAGCACTGGAATTCGCACGTCCATTGGTTGGACATCGAGCGCATTCCTCTCTTCGACGAACCGGCGCGGCGGGCAGGCGAGCGCGATGTTCCGTTTGCTCACACGTACGAGCACTGGAACCGCGCGCTCGCGCGAGGGAGTCGTGGAACCGGCACGCGCGTCGCGCTCGACGGCAACGGCGGCGATCAGCTCTTTCAGGTGTCGGATATCTTCCTGGCCGATCTGTTCCGCGACGGCCGCTGGACGTCGGTCGCGCGCGAGTGGCGTCAGAAGGGAGGTCAAGGCTGGCGCACGTTTGCGCGCTGGGTGGTCCTTCCCGCGATGCCCACAGGGTTCCAGCACGCCGTCGCAGCGGTGCGCGGACGCGAGGAGCGGGACTACCTGGACCGCGCACTGCCGTTCTGGGTGCGCGAGGATTTTGCGAAACGACATGGACTGCGCGAACGAGAGCGTTCCGCCATGCCCAGTCGGCGCGGCTATCGGGGATGGCGCCGCGAAGCTCACTTCTTCTTGGCTGCACCTACTTTTCCGCGCGCCTTCCAGTGTCTGAGCGGACTCGCGCTGGAAGAGGGCGTGGAGCTGAGATCGCCGCTCTACGATCGCAGAATCGTCGAATTCGCGTGCTCGCGACCGCGCGCAGAGCGCAATTCCGGAAAGGAAACGAAGCGGCTGCTTCGGGCGGCGATGTCGGGACTTCTTCCGGCACACGTGCTTGCCCCGCGCGAGCGGCGAACGGGCATCACCACAGCGTACAGCGACCGCCGGATCCGCGAGGCGTTTCCGGCACTGCTGGCCGAGGTCTTGGAGAACCCCGTCCTTGCGAATCTCGGCATCATCGAGCCTTCGCGGGTACGTGTGGCGTGGGAGCAATACCTGCGCACCGGAGATCTCTCGCTGAAAATACCTTTGTTTCTCACGATTCAGGTGGAGCTCTGGCTTCGAGCGCGGTTGCATTCATCAGCAGCGCACGCACCCGTCAGCACTGCGTTCGCGCTCGGGCAACTTGTCACTTGACAGCGTGCAGCACCGTCAGCTTCTTAGGCGTGCCACAATCCATGTAAGTCGATTGCCCATCTAGGAGAAAACACCATGTATGCGAAGCCGCAGGTGGTTTGTTTCGGGACGTTGCGCGAGTTAACCCAGGTGGGACTCAATCGGGATTGTGACGGAGGCATCGCGGGCATCACCGCCGGCGTGGCCGCCGCGACCGACGGAACGTGGCTCGCCTGCCGGCGGTCCTGAGCATCTGATAGCGGACGCGTTAGGCGTGCCGAACGCCGCCCGGTCTCATGCAGTATTACGAAGTCTTCGGCGGATGTTTGCAGTCCGAGATTGCGTTTCCCGAGTTGCCTCAGGCGAAGTCGCAGTGCGCTGACTGGACGCTCCGCCTCACCTCGAGCCCGAACGAGCTCCTCGCTCCCACAACACTGGGCGAGGAGCTTCTCTTTCAGGATCTCAAGGCGCGGCTGGTTCGCGCCGCTGACCGATTCCGGCTGTCATTCGACGACACCGGCGTCTTCGACGTCTCGCTCGACGGACGCGAGATCACCTGGTCGCCCACGGCCGGCGCCTCGCCTGAGACGGCGCGCAGCGACATTCTCAGCCGCGTGCTTTCCCTCGCCATCCATGTGCGAGGCGGTGTGTGTCTGCACGCCAGCTGCGTATCTCTCCGTGACGGAGCCATCGCCTTTCTGGGTCCCAAGGGTCGCGGGAAGACGACACTCGCCCTTGCCCTCATGGCGGAGGGATGGCGTCTCCTGGCCGACGATACGCTGTGTGTGAATGTCGCGGCGCCAATAACGGTGGCACCGGGCGTCCTTTCGATGCGCATACGGCCCGACGTCGCGCAGCATCTCGGTCGGCGTGGCGATGCCAGCTCCGAGCATGGCGACGAAAAAAGGATTCTCCGCAATCTTGCTCCGCATGAAATGGCCTTGGCGCGCGTCCCACTCCTCGCTGTCTATGTGCTGTCTCCGATGCACGCGAATGCTCGCAGTGCAGCCGTGCATCGCCGTGCATTGTCGCCAGTGGAGTCGACGCTGGCGGTAGTGCATCACGCCAAGATCTCTTCGCTTCTCGGTCGCGGAGAGACAGGGCCGCTGCTCGAGCGTGCGGCCGCGCTGACAGGAGCGGTTCCGGTCTACGCGCTCGACGTCGTGCGCGATCTCGAGCGCTTGAACGAAGTCGTGGAACAGCTCGCGATGTGGCACCATGGGTCGGCGTTGCGCGACGATCTCGCGAGCAGCGCGTGATGTCGACGACGCTCGTGAGGACGGTCGCCGGCTACGCCGGTCTGGAAGGTCGGGCAACGGGGTCGCAGCCGGCCGTTCAGCTCTCTGGTCTCACGAAACACTTTCCCGTTCGCCGCCGCGTACGTGACATGCTGCGACGACGCGTGGGAGCGTCGCAGAGCGTGACTGCCGTCGATGATGTCACGCTTTCCATCGGCGCCGGCGAGTTCTTTGGCCTGCTCGGCCCCAACGGAGCCGGCAAGACGACGTTGTTCAAGATGCTGTCGAGCGTGCTCCTCCCAGATGCCGGCACGGCGACGGTTGGCGGTCACGACATCGTGCGAGAGGCTCACGTCGTGCGCCGCGCATTGACTCCAGTGCTGGGCGACGAGCGGAGCTTGAATTGGCGCCTCACGGCGCGCGAGAATCTGGAGCTGTACGCGGTGCTCCTAGAAGTTCCTCGTCAGGAGCGCGTGCGGCGGATCGATCAACTGCTCGACGAAGTCGGTCTCGCGGATACGGGAACGAAGCTCGTAGGAGCATTTTCGTCGGGCATGCGACAGCGCCTGCTCGTTGGCCGCGCACTTCTTTCGCGACCGCAAGTGCTGTTGCTCGACGAGCCGACGCGCAGCCTGGATCCGGTCTCCGCGCGAACGCTGCGCAATTTCCTGCGCGACGAGATCGTCGGCCGCCGAGGCTGTACGGTACTCCTGGCCACGCACAACGCGGAGGAGGCCTTCGAGCTCTGTGACCGCGTGGCGGTGCTCGATCACGGGCGTGTGCGCGCCTGTGGTCCTGCACGCGCGCTCGCGCAAGCGTATGGCGACGAAACGCATCGAATCTGGACGACGGCGCCCGATCATCCGGCGTTCGACGACATCGGACGACGGGGCCTCGCCACCGGCGTGCGGCTGCTGGATGTGAGCGAGGGCCGCTGGCGCTGCGTGGAGCTCGCGGTGCGCGATGGCGCGAACGGCGCGGCGACGGTGCTGGAGCTGCTGCGTGTGGCACAGGTCCCCGTCTGTCGCTTCGAGCGCATCCCCCTTTCGCTCGCCGACCTCATGGAGCGCGTGGTCGCTCGCGAACAGGTGATGCCCCGTGGATAAGGTCGCGGCGCTTCTGCTCGCCTCGTGGCGCTCCGCGCGCAGCTATCGGCTTCGCATGCTCCTGTCGGCGGCGGCCTTGATGGTGACCGTCGTACCCGTCTGGTATGCCGCCACGGCCCTTCAACCACTGATGGCGGCGAAGATTCAGGGACAAGGTCATCAGTACTTTGCCTTTCTGCTGGTAGGGATGAGCATGTTCGGCGTGCTGACGTTCGCCGTGACTGCGCTTCCGACCGCCGTCGCCGGTGGGATCGGGAACGGGAGTCTGGAGTCATTCCTCTCGACGCCCATCCGAGCTTCGGAGCTGTTCGCAGGGCTCGTTGCGTATGATTTCGTGTGGGCGCTCGTGCGTGCGTCGTTGATCGTGGTGATGGGCGCGGTCTTCGGTGCCCATTTTGTCTGGGCGAAGCTCTTGACGGCGCTTGTCGTTGGGGCGCTGCTGTTGGCCGCATATGTGCCCATCGGCCTCATCGGTGCGGCGTTCATGCTCGTGTTTCGGACGACGGGGCCGCTTCCGCAGGCGGTACTGGTACTGTCCGGCTTGCTCGGTGGCGTTTACTTCCCGACGCAGGTCATTCCGAGCTGGATTCAGGGCGTGTCGGTGTGCGTCCCACTCACGTACGGGTTGCGGGCGCTTCGGGGAACGCTGATTGACGGTGCTCCGCTTCGAGCGATCGTTGGCGACGTGGGGATGTTGGCGGCCATCGCCGTTGTGCTCGGTGGTGTTTCCGTGGTGACCCTTTCGGCGGCGATGCGCCACGTGCGGCGGGTGGGGTCGCTGACGCACGGCTGAATGGCTGCGGGTACACCCCTCCCGTTGACAGGGGCGACCTCTCGGATAAATTTAAGAGGCTACGGGTTTTGCGCACCGTGGCGATCATCGGCGGGCTGCGCGCCGACTCTTATGGGCTCGCTCGTTAGAAGCGAGGGTGAGCGTTCCACTGCAATGGGACGCGCCGGCAGAGACGCTAGGGCGTCGACGCTTCCGAAAAGCAACGCAGGACAATCTGACGTCGCGGGCTGATCACTGATCGGAGTGAGCCGCGGCGCGCCTTGGGTCCCCGTTCGCGCTGCAGTGGCGAATGCACCCGGCGATGGCGGATGGACACCGGTCCCACATGGGGCGCTGGTCCACCCGCGTTTTTTCTGTAGGACGGTTGGTTGGATTGCTGGATTCGCCGCGATCGACTGAGGCGCTCTGGACGGGCGACTGGCGACGCGAGAACGACGACGCAGGGCCTTTGAGGTTTCTCAGGACGCTATGCCACGGACAACGCCGCTCGACCATTATCGAAATATCATCATCATGGCGCACATCGATGCCGGTAAGACGACCACGACCGAGCGTATTCTCTACTATACCGGCAAGACGCATAAGGTCGGCGAGGTGCATGAAGGCACCGCGACGATGGACTGGATGGAGCAGGAGCAGGAGCGCGGCATCACCATCACGTCCGCGGCCACGACGGCGTTCTGGACGCGCCATGGCGTCGTCTACCGAATCAACATCATCGATACGCCAGGCCACGTCGACTTCACCGTCGAAGTGGAGCGTTCGCTGCGCGTGCTCGACGGCGCGGTGACGCTGCTCGATTCCGTCGCCGGTGTGGAGCCGCAGACGGAGACGGTGTGGCGTCAAGCGGACCGGTACGGCGTGCCGCGTCTGATCTTCGCCAACAAGATGGATCGCGTGGGCGCGGACTTCGACCGCTGCCTGTTCATGATTCGCGACCGTCTGGCGAAGCACGCGTATCCGATCCAGCTGCCGGTGGGCTCGGGTGAGTTGTTCACCGGGCACATCGACGTGCTCCGCCGCATCCAGTTCATCTTCGACGAAGAGACGCTCGGCAAGACCTTCACCGAGTCTCCCGTTCCGGATGACATGAAGGAGCGCGTCGAGGCGGCGCGGCACGAAGTGATCGAGGCCGCGGTGGAGCACGACGACGCGTTGCTCGAGAAGTACCTCGCCGGCGAAGAGCTCACGCTGGAAGAGATCCAGCGCGCGATTCGCAAGGCGACGGTGGCGAGCAAGCTCATACCCGTACTGTGCGGCGCGTCCTTCAAGAACAAGGGCGTCCAGGCGTTGCTCGACGCGGTGATCGACTATCTGCCGGCGCCGGTGGACGTGCCTGCGATCAAGGGACATCTGCCGCACCACGACGAGCATATCGTCGAGCGTCCGGTGTCCGACGAAGCGCCGTTCTCCGCGCTCGCGTTCAAGATCGCCACCGATCCCTTCGTCGGAAAGCTGACGTTCTTCCGGGTGTATTCAGGCGTGCTCGAGTCGGGCTCGTACGTCTACAACTCCACGAAGGACAAGCGCGAGCGCATCGGGCGTCTCCTGCAGATGCACGCGAACAAGCGCGAAGAGATTCCAGAGGTGCGCGCGGGCGACATCGCGGCGGCGATTGGGCTCAAGGACACACGCACCGGTGACACGCTCTGCGACGATGATCATCCGATCATCCTCGAGGCGATGAAGTTCCCGAATCCGGTGATCGACGTCGCGATCGAGCCGAAGACGAAGGCCGATCAGGACAAGCTGTCGATCGCGCTCGCGAAGCTGTCGGAGGAAGATCCGACGTTCCGCGTGCACACGGACGCGGAGACGAGTCAGACGATCATCTCAGGGATGGGCGAGCTGCACCTCGAGATCATCGTCGACCGCATGATGAGAGAGTTCAAGGTCGACGCCAACATTGGCCGGCCGCAGGTGGCATACAGAGAGACGATCCGCAAGCGGGTCGAGAAGGTGGAGGGGAAGTTCATCCGCCAGTCCGGTGGTAAGGGTCAGTACGGCCATGTGGTGATCAACATGGAGCCGTCGGAGGCCGGGGCGGGGTTCATCTTCGAGGACAAGATCGTGGGTGGTGTGATCCCGCGCGAATACATCGCGCCGGTGGAACAGGGGATCAAAGAGGCGCTGGAGAACGGCGTGCTCGCAGGCTACCCGATGGTGGACGTGAAGGTGGAGCTGGTCTACGGCTCATACCACGACGTCGACTCGAGCGAGATGGCGTTCAAGATCGCCGGGTCGATGGCGTTCAAGGAGGCGGCGAAGCGCGCGCACCCCGTGCTGCTCGAGCCGCTGATGAATGTGGAAGTCGTCGTTCCAGAGGCGTACATGGGCGATGTGCTCGGTGATCTCTCGGCGCGGCGGGGCAAGATCGGCGGGATGACGCAGCGTGGCGAGGCGCAGGTGATCGCCGCGACGGTGCCGCTCTCCGAGATGTTCGGCTATTCCACCAAGCTGCGCTCGATGTCTCAGGGGCGCGCGGTGTACTCGATGGAGTTCGCGCACTATGAAGAAGTGCCGAAGTCGAAGGCCGAGGAGATTGTCAGCAAGGTGAAGGCGTAGGATCGCTATCAGCAGCGTTTGATAGCTCGCAAAGAGCACCCCAACTAACCCGGGTACTGTAAAATGGGCAAAGCAAAGTTCGAGCGGAACAAGCCGCACGTGAACGTCGGAACGATCGGCCACGTCGATCACGGCAAGACCACGACGACGGCGGCATTGACGAAAATTTCGGCGGACAAGGGCTACGGCACGAAGTACGTACCGTACGACGAGGTGGCGAAGGCCTCCGAGTCGCAGGGCCGCCGCGACGCGACGAAGATTCTGACGATCGCGACGAGCCACGTCGAGTATGAGACGAAGAACCGTCACTACGCGCACGTGGACTGCCCAGGACACGCCGACTACGTGAAGAACATGATCACGGGCGCGGCGCAGATGGACGGGGCGATCCTCGTCGTGAGCGCCGTCGACGGCCCGATGCCACAGACGCGCGAGCACATCCTGCTCGCCCGTCAGGTAAACGTGCCGAACGTCGTCGTGTTCCTGAACAAGTGCGACCTCGTGGATGATCCCGAGCTGCTCGATCTCGTGGAGCTCGAGGTGCGCGAGCTGCTCAGCAAGTACGAGTTCCCCGGCGACGAGGCCCCGGTGATCCGCGGCTCGGCGATGAAGGCGATCCAGGGCGACAAGGAATGGGTCGCGAAGATCGAGGAGCTCTATGACGCCCTGGACACGTTCATCGCCGAGCCGGTGCGCGAGACCGACAAGCCGTTCCTGCTCCCGGTCGAGGACGTGTTCTCGATCACGGGCCGCGGCACGGTAGCGACGGGCCGTATCGAGCGTGGCAAGGTGAAGGTCGGCGAGGAAGTGCAGCTCGTCGGCTTCAACGCCGAGAAGAAGTCGGTCGTCACGGGCGTCGAGATGTTCCGCAAGCTGCTCGACGACGGCCAGGCCGGTGACAACGTCGGCCTCCTTCTCCGCGGCATCGACAAGAAGGAAATCGAGCGCGGAATGGTGTTGGCGAAGCCCGGCTCGATCAAGCCGCACACGCGGTTCGAGGCCGAAGTGTACGTGCTCACGAAGGAAGAGGGCGGCCGTCATACGCCGTTCTTCAAGGGCTATCGCCCGCAGTTCTACTTCCGCACGACGGACGTGACGGGCTCGATCGAGCTGCCGGCCGGCACGGAGATGGTGATGCCGGGCGACAACATTCAGATGACGATCGAGCTGATCATCCCGATCGCGATGGAAGAGGCGCTGCGCTTCGCCATCCGTGAGGGTGGACGGACGGTCGGCGCCGGCGTGGTCACGAAGATCTTGAAGTAACGAGGAGTTAGGAGTTAGGGGCGAGGAGTTAGGGAGCCGAAGGCTCCCATTCCTCCCCCTCGCTCCTCCTCCCTCACTCCTAAATCCTGGTTTCCCATGGCTGGAAGAATTCGGATCCGTCTCAAGGCCTTCGATCACGCGGTGATCGATCAGGCATCGGCGGACATCGTGCGAACGGCGGAGAAGACGGGCGCGCAGGTGTCGGGCCCGATTCCGCTGCCGACGAAGACGCAGCGGTGGACGGTGCTCCGCTCGCCGCACGTCGATAAGAAGTCGCGCGAGCAGTTCGAGTTGAAGACGCACAAGCGCGTGATCGACATTCTCGATTCGCGCGCACAAACGGTCGACGCGCTCACGAAGCTGGATCTGCCGGCGGGCGTGGACGTCGAGATCAAGGTTGAGTGATAGGAGCTAGGAGCTAGGGGCGAGGAGTTAGGGAAAAATCCCTAGATTCTCTCCCCTAAATCCTCACTCCTCGAGTCCTCCAGCCACGATGGACGCAGTGCGATCGACGCACTCGCCAGGCTGCGACTAATCAGAGGCAAGGAACCATGATCGGCATCATCGGCAAGAAGCTGGGCATGACCCAGATCTTCAACGACGAAGGACAACAGATCCCCTGCACGGTGATCGAGGCGGAGCCCAATCCCGTGCTCGCGGTGACGAAGAAGGGCACGGCCGGCACGGCCGGCGGATTTTCGTCGGTGCAGCTCGGCTACGGGCGCCAGCGCGCGGCGCGCGCGAGCGGCTCGGGCGAGCGCACACCGCGGGGCCGGCGCGCCAACAAGGCGAACGTCGGTCATGCGACGAAGGCGGGGCTCGACTACACGCCCTACGCGCTGCGCAGCTTCCGGCTCGATCAGAAGGGCAACGCGAAGGCCGAGGTGCCGACGTACAACGTCGGTGACGTCATTCGCGTGGACATCTTCCAGCCGGGCGAGACGGTGAAGGTCACTGGCACGACGAAGGGTCGCGGCTTCCAGGGTGTGGTCAAGCGTTACGGCATTGGTGGTGGACCGAACACGCACGGCAACACGAAGCACCGTCGCCCTGGATCCGTTGGCGCGGGTACCGATCCGTCGCGCGTCATCAAGGGCAAGAAAATGCCGGGTCATTACGGCGCCGAGCGCCACACGCAAATCGGTCTCCGTGTCGAGAAGATCGATACCGAGCGCAATCTGATCTACGTGCGGGGCTCGGTTGCGGGGCCGACGAACGGGATCGTCCTCGTCCACAAGCACGCGTAAGCCGGCGACGGCAACAGGTCAATACGATGGAAGAGAACACGACATTCCAGGCTGCCGCGTACACCGCGCAGGGAACGACACGCGAGAGCGTGACGTTGCCCGGCGAGCTGTTCGACGGCACCGTGAACGTGCCGGTGATGCACCAGGCGGTGAAGGCGTATCTCGCCAATCAGCGTCAGGGCAATGCATCGACGAAGGTGCGGAAGTACGTGACCGGCGGTAATCAGAAGCCGTGGAAGCAGAAGGGCACGGGGCGCGCTCGTCAGGGCTCCATTCGCGCACCGAACTGGGTGGGCGGCGGCACGGTCTTCGGCCCGATTCCACGCAGCTACGCGCAGTATGTCCCGCGGCAGGTTCGGCAGCTGGCGCGCAAGAGCGCGTTCAACGCGCGCGCGCGTGAGAACGCGATCTTCGTCATCGACGCGTTCAACTACGACGCGCCAAAGACGAGCCGCCTGCTGGCCCTCGTCGAGCAGATGGGGGTCGGCGATCGCAAGGTGCTGATTCTCACCGACGGTGCCAAGCCGAACGTCTTCTTGAGCGGCCGCAACCTGCCGCAGGTGCACGTCATGCCGTACGCGGACGTCTCGACGTATCACATCCTCTGGTCGGATGTCGTGCTGATCGAGTCCGCCGCGCTCGGGCAGCCGTTGGCGGCCTTCGAGGGCGAAGAGGTGGCGAGCGAAGGACGGCGACCGCGCTCGAGTCGCGCCGCGTCCAAGCGCTCGGCGCGCGCTGCGCGCGCTGATGAAGGCTCCGGTGACGACGAGAGCGAGTCGGCCGAGGCGGCGCCTGCGCGTGGCGCACGCGGTACGAAGCGCTCCGCGGCGAAGGCCGCGAAGAAAACCGCCAAGAAGGCTGGCGCGAAGAAGGCTGGGGCGAAGAAGGGCGCCGCCAAGAAGACCAGCGCCAAGAAGTCGGCCGCCAAGTCGACCAAGAAAAAGAGGAAGTAAGCGATGCCGACACTCTACGAGACCATCGTGCGGCCGATCATCACCGAGAAGAGCTCGGCCGCGTATCAGGACCGCCAGGAATACACGTTCGAAGTGCACACCGACGCGTCGAAGCCGCAGATCCGCGCGGCGATCGAGCAGCTCTTCGGTGTGAAGGTGATGGGCGTCTGGACCTCGCAGCAGCGGGGCAAGGAAAAGCGCATGGGCCGCACGGTTGGTCGCCGCCCTAACTGGAAGAAGGCAATCGTCAAGCTCGCGCCGGGAGATTCGATCCCGGTGTTCGAAGGCTGAGGGCTAGGGAGCAACCGACATGGGAATTCGTCAATTCAAGCCGGTGACCAAGGGCACGCGGTTTCGCTCGGTCTCTGATTTCTCGGAGATCACGCGCACCACGCCCGAGAAGTCGCTGACCGAGCCGCTCACCAAGAGCGGTGGCCGCGACAACCACGGTCACATCTCGATGCGCCGCCGCGGCGGTGGACACAAGCGCAAGTACCGCATCATCGACTTCAAGCGCGACAAGGTGGGCATGCCCGCCACGGTCCGCGAGATCGAGTACGATCCGAACCGCTCGGCGCGGATCGCGCTCGTGGAGTACACGGATGGTGAGCTTCGCTACATCCTGCACCCGAAGGGCTTGGGCGTTGGAGATACGGTGATCGCCGGTCCTGGCTCCGACATTCGGACCGGGAACGCACTGCCGCTCGCGGAAGTGCCGCTCGGAACCGCGGTGCACAACATCGAGCTGAAGATCAGCAAGGGCGGTCAGCTCTGCCGTTCCGCCGGGATGAGCGCGCAAGTCGTCGCGAAGGAAGGAGAGTACGTGACGCTGCGTATGCCATCCACCGAGATGCGGCTGATCCATGGCCGCTGCTTGGCGACGATCGGTGTCGTCGGCAACGAGGAGCATGAGCTGCAGTCGTGGGGCAAGGCGGGAAAGACGCGCTGGCTCGGGCGTCGGCCGAAGGTGCGTGGTGAGGTGATGAATCCAGTGGATCACCCGCACGGCGGTCGTACGCGCGGCGGACGCAACGTCGTCAGCCCGTGGGGCAAGAAGGAAGGCGTGAAGACGCGCAACAAGAAGAAGTCGTCGCAGCGCTTGATCGTGCGCGGACGGAAGCGCGGGAAAGCGACACAATAGTAGGAGTTAGGAGCTAGGGGCGAGGAGATGCGGCAGTGCCGAATCCCTCCCTAACTCCTCACCCCTAACTCCTAAGATCCTCTTTTCAGAGCATCCAGCATGGGACGCAGCGTAAAAAAGGGACCGTTCGTTCAAGAGGCGCTCGCCAAGAAGGTCGACGCCATGAGCGCGAGGGGCGAGAAGCGGGTGATCAAGACCTGGTCGCGCGCGAGCACGGTGCTCCCCGAGTTCGTGGGTCACACGTTCGCCGTGCATAACGGGAACAAGTTCATTCCCGTCTACGTGACGGAGAACATGGTGGGCCACAAGCTCGGTGAGTTTGCGCCGACGCGGCTCTTCCGCGGTCACACGGCGGCCAAGGTGGCCGACAAGAAGGCTCCGGCGCCAGCCGCTCCGGCTGCCGGTGGACCGAAGGGAGGCAGATAAGCCATGGCCACCCGAAAGACGACGACGAAGCGCGCCACCAAGACCACGGCGAAGAAGGCCACGACTCCACCCGCGCGCCCGAAGCGGCGTGTGGTGCGGACCGTGGCGCATGCGACGCAGCGGTCGACGCGGCAGTCGCCCTACAAGATGCGGCTGGTGATCGACGAGATCCGCGGCCGCGACGTCAACGAGGCGCTGAGCTATCTCACGTTCTCGAAGAAGCACGCGGCGAAGCAGATCGAGAAGGTGCTGCGCTCGGCGGTCGCGAACGCCGAGCATGCCGCGCGTGAGCAGAACGAGCCGCTCGACGTGGATGCGCTGTTCGTCAGCCGTGCGGTGATCAACGAAGGGCCGAAGCTCAAGCGGTTCATGCCGGCCGCCATGGGGCGGGCCACGCCAATTCAAAAGCGTACGAGCCACGTCGAGATCGTGGTATCAGCGCGAGAGGTTCGCTAATGGGACAGAAAGTTCATCCTATCGGATTCCGCCTCGGGGTCTCGAAGGACTGGCGCTCCAGATACTACGCGGGACGTGAGCTGCCGGCGCTGCTCAAGGCTTTCCAGCACATTGGGATCCTAAGCTTAGAATTCCACGTGGACAAGTTGTCGCG